>OGJT01000189.1_pt1 | contig 38524 bp, 42 predicted proteins | sample 1572331 | NCBI WGS metagenome assembly OGJT01 (sample SAMEA2582094, study PRJEB24529) | metagenome | biome: Human gut stool | place: China | collected 2011
TGTTGAGCTTAGTGTTAGGGGCAATGATTAATCAATTCTAATGATGAAAGCCTGCATTGCAGGCTTTTTATTTTTTCATCCTAATAAGGGGGTGCAGACTTGAAGAAGAAGGTATTGGACTTTTATAAATCTATACAACCACATGCATACCATATTGAGGATGCAGCAATGGATAATCGTATTCGAGGTGGCAAAGATCTTGAAATGTTTATTCGATCTGCAAAAATGCTCGCCCGTGAAGGCGTATTAAGTTCATCTCGACCAGATGTATATCGGTATGAAGATCAACAGCATGAAGAATATGAAGGTATCTACAAAGGATATCGTAAATCTTATGGATTTGTCATTATGCTGGATGATGAAGATATTTATGTAGCAGAACAAAATAAAGGAACTGCTATGCATAATGATAAGGTACGTGTTCGCATTGTACCATCAGATTATACTAAGCATAAACGTGAAGGCATCATCGTTGATGTTATTGAGCGTGCCAACGAAACTATTGTGGGTACTTACGATAGACAACAAAATTTTGGCTTTGTTGTACCTGATGATGAACGCATTGGTACTGATGTTTTTGTGGACTTAAAAAATACTTTAGATGCTCGTAGTGGCGCTAAAGTTTTAGTAAAAATTACAAAATGGCCTGAAGGCGACAAAAAGCCTGAAGGGATTATTACAGAAATTCTAGGTTATAAAGGGGATGTAGGCCTAGATATTAACTGTATTATGGCTAACCATAAGATTCCTTTTGCCTTTCCTGAAGAGGTTATTAAGGCTAGTAAGAAGATAGATACTGTTATCCATGAGGATCCAAAACGATGGGACCTTAGAGACTTACAAATGGTAACTATCGACGGAGAAGATGCAAAAGATCTTGATGACGCTGTAAGTGGTCGCAAATTACCAAATGGTAATTACGAACTAGGTGTACATATTGCGGACGTTAGTCATTATGTCACTTCTGGTCAGCCTATTGATAATGAAGCGTATAAGCGTGGTACTTCTGTTTATTTGGTAGACCGAGTGGTACCAATGTTGCCAGAGGTATTATCGAATGGTATTTGTAGCTTAAATGCACATGAGGACCGCTATGCTATGACGTGTATGATGGAGATTGATGATTCGGGTACAGTTGTTAATTATCGTATTCGTCCGTCTATTATCCACGTAGGACGTCGCTGCAGTTATAAGGAAGTTTATAAAGCGCTTGAAGAAAATATTATTCCTGACGATTTAGTAGATTTTATACCTATGCTTCGCGATTTAGCAGAGATTGCAAAGATTTTAAATCGGATGCGTCGTCGTAGAGGGGCATTAGACTTTGATTTTCCTGAGTATAAGGTATTACTTGATCTCGACGGTACACCGTTGCGTATTGTAAAACGCGATCGAACTATGGCAGAGCGACTTATTGAAGAATGTATGCTCATTGCCAATGAAACGGTAGCAACACATTTGAAAGATACTGAACGTACATCGGTATATCGTATTCATGAAAATCCAAGTGAAGAGAAATTAGATTTATTCCAAAAGGTATTAAATTATTTAGGTCAAAATCTCGTCCTTAGTGCTGATGGCGTAACGCCACGAGATTTCCAAAAAATCCTTGATGTGGTAAAGGGACAGGATATAGAGCAAGTGGCTCAAATTATGACCTTACGCTCCATGCAGCAAGCAAAATATAGCATAGAAAATGTTGGCCATTTTGGTTTAGCGTCTACATGCTATACGCATTTCACATCTCCCATTAGACGGTATCCGGACTTGATGGTGCATCGTCTTTTAAAAGCGGATATGCATTGGAAAGGTGGATACTCTAAACGAGATGTAGATGAAGCTTTCTTGGCAGGTGCTGTGGAACATTCTTCCATACAAGAACAAGTAGCAACCGAAGCGGAACGTGAAACTACAGATCTTAAGAAGACTCAATACATGGTTCCCTTTGTAGGCGAAGTTTTTGAAGGTACTATTGCGAGCATAACATCCTTTGGAATGTTTGTAGAATTAGAGAATGGTATTGACGGTCTCGTGCATATTAGCATGATGAACGATGATTACTATTTCTTTGACGAAGAACACTTTGTTCTCATTGGTAAGCGTACAGGTAAAATATATCACTTAGGTGAAAAGGTTACTGTTACACTTGTAAAAGCCGATGTAGAAAAGAAACAAATCGATTTTGTCCTTGGTGAAGTAGATAACCTGATGGCTATTCAAGAACAATTGAATAGTGGTTTCGATTATGCTAATAGTCGTGATGGTTTTGGCAGTTCTAAGGATCGTAAATCATCCCGAAAAAGCGGTAGAAAATCGTCTAGACGAGATGATTCAAAAACTGGACATTCTAGATATGATGCTTTCAGCAAAAAATCTAAAAAAGGCAAATCGAGTCGCAAGAAGTCGAATAAAGCTACAAAACGTAGTCAATCCAAAAAATCTAAAAGTAAACGTAAACGATAGAGGGAAATATGGCAAAGAAAACTAGCCCATCGCTTATTGCTGATAATCGTAAGGCGCGTCATGATTTTCATATTCATGAAACCTATGAAGCTGGCATTGCTTTAACAGGGACAGAAATAAAATCTATTCGCCAAGGTAAGCTTAATCTTAAAGATAGCTTTTGTCGTATAGATAAAGGGGAAATCTTGTTGTATGGCGTTCATATTAGCCCATATGAACAAGGAAATCGCTTTAACCATGAACCAGAGCGGACACGTAAGTTGTTGATGCATAAATCTGAAATCAATAAGTTACATGCCCAAGTTAAGGAGAAGGGGTTTTCTTTAGTACCACTTAACTTTCATTTCAGTCACGGTTATGTCAAGGTTACTGTAGGTCTAGTAACTGGTAAGAAATTATATGATAAGCGCCAAGATATGGCAGAACGTGATGCTAAGCGCGATATTGCTAAGCGAATAAAAGAACAGCAAAAATATTAAACTATAAAGAGGAATCAAGTTAATAGGACATGATTCCTCTTTTGTTTATTTATTAGATACTGTGAGGGGGGCTTTTAATAAATCATATTATATATTTGTTAACTAGATAAAAAATATAAGTTGATAAAAATACAAGGAGAATTTATAATGTAAACAATAAGAGATGTTTGTAGTTGACATTTTCTAGGTAGAGGAGAAAATCATGAATCAGAATATTCGGTACATTACAGAAATCGCTATCTTAACGGCTATGATTACAGTATTAGGGGCAATTAAAATACCTAATATTATTCCTGGCATAGAGTTTCAACTGTCTGCGCCGTTAGCGGTAGCTATATGTGCGGTATTTGGGTTCAAAAAGTATATTATTAGTGGATGTTTATCTAGTTTGATTGGATTAGCATTAGGAACACAATCTATTCTTAATGTTATGATTGCCATGCAATTCCGTCTCATCGTAGGTCTTATTCTTTGGATGTGTCAAAACCATATGATTGGTATCATGATTTCTGGTCCAATTGCATCTGCTTTAGCGCGATTATCTTTGTCTTTATATGTTGGTAAGGCGGCATTACCTATGATAGCTCTCGCAGTTCCAGGTATGATCTTTACAGTAATTATGGCACCAGTATTTGTGAAAGTATTCCATAAAATTCACAACCAAGTACCTCAAAGTAATGTAGTTAAAGGTAAGGTATCATAATGGACGAATTATATAGTGTGCGTATGCGCGCGGCTCAAGGTGGTCCCCATGAAAACGGGGGCCACCATATTTCTGGCGCAGAACGCATTGTGACCTTAAATCAAGTTGGAGCTATCGCTCAGTCTTTAGCCGAACGAGCACTACATCATAGTAAGGGGACAGCTGATTTTATCAATATTACAGTGGACTTGATTCCTTCAGAAACAATTACATATATAGAATGCTTAAAAGTAAATGAACATTTTGCTAATACTGTTGCTGAGGCGCATCAATTAGCTGTTGAACTTTTACAGGGCGCTGATATTAGTGAAACTGCTGTTAAACATGCTATTTATCTATTAGAAGGTTTAGATTCATCTATGCGAGGTGCTATGTTGGTTGACGCAATTTCTGGTGAGCGCATAGATTCTGGTAACCGTGGTGTTCGCGTGAGTCATATGGACTCCTTTGATTCTGAAAAACTAGGGGATAATGAACATATGAGAGAGGCCTTAGTATTGGCCTCTAAAGTACAATCTGCTGAAGGGATTGTAGGTGAATTATGTTGGTCTGATGATCCTGATTACACAGTAGGCTATGTGGCTTGCAATGATATTTACCATCGAATTCCTAGCATGAAAGAATTTGGATCTAATCTAGGAGGGCGTGTATTTTTTGTTAAAACAAATACTGATGTGGACTGTGTAATCAAGTATTTGGAAAAAGCACCAGTACTTGTTCAGCGGTGATTGTATGTATAAATTCTTCCAAGAGCAATTAGATAATAAAATCAATAACCTAAATTTGCGCACATTAACGGAATATTGCCCTATAGACGCAGTACGGGTTAGAAGAGATGATAAAGAATATTTGATGATGGCATCAAATAACTATTTAGGGCTTACTTTTGATGAACGTGTAATAGAAGGGGCCATTAAAGGGGCTCAACAATATGGTACTGGATCAGGTGGATCGCGTCTAGTATCCGGTACATTTCCCTTGTTTACAGATCTTGAAAGAGAACTAGCAAAATTTAAGAATACAGAAAAAGCCCTCGTATTTAATACGGGTTACATGGCAAATGTAGGAACCATTTCTGCCATAGCAGATAAGAATACTATTATTTTTAGCGATGCTTTAAATCATGCTAGTATTATAGATGGTTGTAGACTGAGTAGAGGATCTGTAAAGGCTTATAACCATTGTGATGTAGACGAATTAAAGTATTTATTGAAAGAAGTAGAACGAAATACAAGAAAGCTAATTGTCACAGATGGTGTATTTAGCATGGATGGCGATATAGCTCCATTGGATAAGCTCTACGAGCTTAGCCGTGAGTATAATGCTTTACTTATGGTAGACGATGCTCATGCGACGGGTACCATTGGTAGCGGTCATGGAACGGCTGCTTATTATGGTCTTGAAAAAGAAGTGGATATTCAGCTAGGTACATTGAGCAAATCGTTAGGTTCTGTTGGCGGCTATGTAGCTGCTAATAGCACCATCATTGATTATCTTGTGAATATGAGTCGTAGCTTTATATTCTCCACTGCATTATCTCCTGCTGACATAGGGGCAGCCCTGGCTGCATTACATGTTCTTGAGTCTGATACATCTGTTTTAAGGCGACTACAAAATAATGTGAACTATATGGCAGATTGCTTAAATTCTATAGGAATATATGCTACGAATGATACTCCAATTTTCCCAATACTTATCGGTAGTAATGAGGATACTCTAACAGTATCAAATTATTTATACAATGCTGGAATTATAGGTACAGCGATACGTCCGCCTACAGTTCCTGTTGGTGAAAGTAGAATTCGTTTAACCGTTACAGCTGCTCATAATAAAGAACAAATTGATTATGTGTGCCAATCACTGCATAATGCTTTGAAGCAATTAGACTCATGATAGTAGATAATATATCTAAATAAAGACAGTATTAAAAGAATCCTAAATTGATTGGTTAATTAGTCTATATTAGATAAATCGAGTAGTCTAAGAAGAGTGAATATATCTGAACTGTAAAGGTTTCATACAATTGACAGTAATACCAAATAGGCTTATAATTATTAAACCGACGCACGGGGATGTAAAGGTTTCGACAGGGGTGCGTGTGGTATAGATAGCGAGTCGGCGTTCCATGAGGCCGTTAAACGGTGGGAAAACATTTAAACGCAGAAGAAAATTTTGCATTAGCTGCATAAGCTACGTCCCTCATACTTGTGCCTACCAAGTGTGAATGGACGTCAAACCGTAGGCTGGCTTAATTCAGTTGTTCATATGAATTAGGCGAGACAATATGAACTGGGGTTGTGTAGCTTGTCTGTGAGCGATAGCAACCCGAGATTTTAATCATAGACTGTGCTCGGAGAAGTCTATATGGCAACACTCTTGGACAGGGGTTCGACTCCCCTCATCTCCACCATTAGTTCAGCATCTTTCTAAAAGATGTAACATCATGTAACAAGGTGTAACAAATTCGATAAAATAAGCTTTACGGAGATAAATCATATTATTGTGATTTTAACGTTATGTAACATCATATAACATAATTTTGCCCCTTATTTTGCCCCTTTGATTTGCCCCTTTTATATGAAGAAAATCCCCCTGCAAAATGCAGGGGGATTACTTATTTATTGGAAATAACTTTACCAATAGAATTAATGGCTAAGTTCATTCCCTTTTTCATTTCATCTGTAACATGCGTATAGACTGCTAATGTAGTCCTAGGTTCATTATGTCCTACACGCTCCATAATAGCCTTTAGAGGTACATTAGATTCAGCTAGTAGGGATATATGTGTATGTCTAAATGTATGAGTGCTAATATGCTTATGGAAGTTTAATTTTTTAAGTATTTTATTTACATAATGCAGATCATAAGGTAAGCCACCGTCAGTAACAAATATATAATCATTATCTTCAAATTTACTCTTCCATAAACGACGGGCCTTTTTGGCTGTAATAAAATAGTTAAGAATTCGATTAGCACGCTCATCTAACCTGACTTTGCGAATTGAATATACATTTTTCGGTGGCAGCCGCATTTTAGGGTCTTTAAAGCTACCAGAAGAAGAAATAGTACCATTAATATCAATTTCTATAGTAGTAGAATCATAATCTTGATTGCGCAAGGCTACCATTTCACCGAATCTAAGTCCTGTAAGGGATTGAAATTCACATAATAGTGATACATGATGATGAATGGTATCTAATTGTTGTAATACGTCTTTTAGTTCAGCTTTAGTTAAGAATTTTTCGCGTTGCCGTTTGATGCGGTCAACATCTGTAACAGGTCGCTGCAGCTCCACATTATCAATGAAGGAAATATTAGAAATATAATCCATACGACGTGCATACTTTAATGATTGACGTACCAGCGAAAGACCAGCTTTAGTATAGTTATATGAATATTTTCTAGCAAAGTTATCAAATGTCGTTTGAATGATATAAGTGGTTAATTTGGATAGCAATATATCTTCTGGAAACCATTGGATTAGAGTTTTATAAAGATTATCCATGCTATATTGAGTGGATGCTTTTCTAAAACCACGTTTTGAATCTAAAAACTCTTTTATAATCGCTGCTAATGTCATATCATTGTGAAGATCCGTATTTGTTGCTTTATTAATTTTATCCATTAATGCAATTAATGCTAGTTTTTGAGTTTGTTTTGAATTGCTAGAATAGGTGAGTGATACACGTTTAGTTTTACCGCTATATGGGCATTGATAGCGCTCACAATATTTATATCTAATTTCTCCAGATTTTGTGGTAACTTGTTCTATCCACATAAAAACACCTCCAAGGCTAGAATAGGTATAGGTAATAAGCCTTAGAGGTGGTATAATAGATTTGTTAATGCAGTAAATATACCTTCTAAGGTTTTGCTGTAGGCCTCTTATCCTATTGGCGTAGGGTAAGAGGCTCTTTTATATTTAGTTAAGAATGACCTTATCAAAAGATTCTAACGATGTAACAGGGCTAGCATATAAAAACTCTTTTTCTTTGCGTATAACTTGTGCAGAATATTGTAATGTATATGTATGTGCTGGTAAGTCATTATATATTTCAGCAATTTCATTACAATAATCATAAGTTGTAATCCAATGGTAATTATCCATTTCTCTAATCGATTGGTATAAATCAATATGATCATCATGTTTGAACGCATTTTTATATAATTTGTTTCCTTGTTTATAGTAGGGTGGGTCAAAAAATATAAATATTTCCTGCTCATTGTGTTGCTGCAATACATTATGGATTAAATCGATGGCATTATACATGTAGAGTTGTATTCTATGTGATTGTGAGGCAATTTTAGTAATTTTATTACAAATATCAGTACGATTAAATCTACAGTCAAGTTTATATTTAGATTCTTGACTGTATCCACCGATAGGGCCACCCATAATAATACCAGCACGATTAGTTCTATTTAAGAATAATGTTGCTAATCCTAAATGGTAGTTATATTCTGGTATAGATTTATGGGTTTCATAAATCTGTTTTTGAGTATGCCACTCATCCATGGTAATTGGAATGTTTTGGACATCTTCGATTAACCTACTAGGTTCATGCAAAATAGCATACCATACAGAATAAATAGCAGGATCATAGTCATTTAGAATAATAGAATTGACTCTATTGGAAAGTAATAGTTCTATTGATACTCCAGATCCTCCAGAAAAAGGCTCACAATAAATGGGGGATTGGATGTTATTAATTTGAATTAAGTGATTAACAAATTCAGATAATTGGGTTTTACCACCTGGATAACGTAGAATAGATTTAGTTCTTGGCATAGAATACACCTCCTTTCTATAAGTATAAAACGACTAATATGAGTTTGGCCAGTACATATATAGCATAATGAATTAAATATATTAGTATTCTAGTGGAGGAAGGGCTTTTGATGCGCGACGAGCATTTATTAATACTAGAATTAAATTTCTAAATGAGTCAAAAAGAGTAGAATTATCTAAAAGATAATAGCTAAGAGCTTTTTTATATAGTTTTTTGTTTTCTTGTTGCCATTGTTTAAAGGGATCTGTAGATAATAGATGAGGATTTATTATATTATTTTGAAAAATACCTAATTGTGTAAAGCTTTGTAAAAAGGCATCTTTCTCTTTAAGTCTAAATAGTTCATGGGCTCCATCAAGATTAAAGATATAATATACAACTCGTCGTTCTAAGCATAAGTTTTTGTTATCAATATCAGGAATTTTGGTGATATAAGTTTGATCTAATCGTGAAATTCGTTCATTAGGAATATCCGGATCTAATACAACAATAGAATCATCAAGTAACTTTTTGCCATTTTTTACGAGTGATATTAAAGCATTGCAGGAGTTACCAGTATTATCAGTAAGATTAGATATAAAATCAATATTAGATAATATAGATCTCTTTTTTATAATCGCTTTTATTGCATCTTCAGCTATTTTATCTTCACAAATTATATTGACTTTATAAGGGCTAGGCTCATCAATATTTTTAAAGGTAAGTTCTTTATAAATAGTCTTAAAAGATGGATTAACCATTATATTGTAATTATTATCACTACCGACTTGCATTGTACTAATATTGTTAATTACTATATTATCAAAGCCGTTTGGTTGTATTAATTGCAATCGTAAACAATGGTCGATTAGATAAAGTGAATGAGTAGTTATAATTACTTGAATGTGATTGGATTTAGACCACTTTATTAAATAATCAATTAAACCGATTTGTGAACTTGGATGTAATGATGCTTCAATTTCATCGATACATAATATACCTTTTAATTGATTACCTTCTGGATTATTGCGTTCAAAAGCAATTAATTTACAAAGAATATGACCTAAGTTATCTTCACCTGAAGAAATAGAATTGAAATCATAATATGATTCAGCAGGAGCAAGCGTATTTTTACTTTGCTTATCAGAAATACTATCGATATTATTATAAGCCAATCGTTGCATAATCGCCTCGTATGCATTACTGATTTTAGTTGTTTCAGCAGCGGTTAATTCGCTTTGAATTTTATCAGCTTTTGTTTCAATAATAGGGTAAAGCCGTTTTAAATTAATATAGGATGTGTTAAGGGCAAAATTACCTTGACCTTTGAGATTAGATGCACCTACTGTTAATCTAAATTGACTACCGCCATCACGTGCATATAGTCGTACTGGTTCAGATATATGGTGTCCGTCAGATGTTTCAGCATTAATATAATATGCATAATCAGAATCATCTTTTTCAGGACTCAGTCTAAAAACATTTTTATGGTCAGTTTTTAAAGGTTTACCATATAAATCCTTAGCATCATTAGGGCTGCTAAAAGGATGTGCTATAAGCCCTAGTATTGATGATTTCATAGTTCCATTTTTTCCAGTGATAAGTGTTAGGTATTTTCCTAATTTAACATTTCTATTTTGGAGGGAACGAAATTTTTGAATAGTAATACCTTCAATATAATTGAATTTAACTTCTTTGTAATCCTTATAACCAAAGCTTTTAGCATCTTTTTCGACATTCAATATAGGTTTATCTTTTTTAGCTTTCATTTGTAAATCTCCCAATTACAATATTTAGCGATAATGTTAAGTTATTTTAAGGTATCTTTATAGTATGATAATCGGTCAGAAGTATTATAAGGAATTCTTGCCAATGCTTTGTATGGACCATGAAGAATTTGTCTTATAACATTATCATATGGACCATATGGAAAATATAGAATACTTTTAAATTCATGAATAAGTTTAATCTTTAGATCTATATCGGTAATTAAAATAAGAAAACATAGAATAATTCCATATATGCCTGTTATAGAGTCTTTATCTGATAAATATTCATATCCATTAGGATTATTAAATAAACAATCAGGAAGGAGTTTTTTTAATACGGGCAGTGGTAAAGGATATTTTACCTTACAATTGACAAAATTTAGATTATGAGCGCCTGAATTCCTAAATCTTCTAATAGCATCTAATGAGACACTAATAAAATTGACTTTTTCTGAAAAAGTAATAGAGTCATTTGGAATTAATAAATCAACTACATCTTTTTTATCGTCTTTCAATAACAAATTAAATAGATTAATTGTTGCACCTAATGAAATATTTTTAAATAATATCCATGGTGGTATATGATTATGTTTTTCTATATAGTGTTTAGTTGGTTGCTGAGCGGTTTTAGGTATTGTAGCTCTTAATATTTCAATTTTTACACTTTCGATAGATAAGTTATTATTCCGTTTATTATTAGATTTATTATTATTTTTCTTGTTATCTTTAAAATGGCGTGTATCTAGATAATCATCTTGATGTACGCCAAATTTTGAAGAGATAACTTCTGCAATAGTATTTTTAAATTTGGTTTCAATTATTAGACTATATTTTATGCATAATGATTGAATTTCTTTGTCTAATATGTATATGTCGCGAAGAAATTCGATAGTAGTATTAGGGTTAAAAGTAGTATTAGGCATAAAAATATTTTTATATCCATTTATTAGATCATAATAAGAATAAGATCTAAGAATATTTTTAGCATAATTATCATCAGATATTTTTAATCCACGTTCTTTTAACTTAATAATTAAATCATCAAGTGGAACAAAAGGTTTATCATAATTCATATAAACTCTCCCATAAATAGAAAGGCCGCCACTCTATGTAGAGTAGCGGCCTAGCGACCAACGATTAAACGTTGCAATCAGTTCACTACTCATATTATAGCAAATTTGACAAAATTTACAACACATAAACACACATAAAAATAAGGTATTATCTTCATTATTTATTTCCCTATAATAAATGGATACTTTAATAACTCTAATCCTCGTGGAACACCATGAGATAGAGCAAGAGAAGAAAAATTTATATCATAATGATTAAATAGTAATTCATCTGGTAAAAGTAGCTCAACAGCAAATGTGTTAGCTTGACGTTCTATTTTATCGATAGAAAACATGGTGTATTTACTTAGAAATGGAGTATTGAGTTTTGGATGTAAAATAGCATGTCCTAACTCATGAGCACAGATGAATGGATATAATTCATCTGGAGCATTGTAATTAATATGAATTGGTTTCATTCTGAAATGGACATCATAGTAACCAAGCAGTTGCCCTAAATCTTCATAGTAAACTTCAATGCCTAGCAACTCGCATAGGCAGAAAGGATTATTGGTGTGGTACTTACTAACTAATTTCTGAACATTCCCCTTAATATTCATAAATAATACCCCTTATTTAGATTTATTTTTATTGGTAGTAAACTTTTGTCTTGCACGCTCTTTGGCCAATCGTACAGATTGTTCTAAAGAAATGCGTAATAGCTCACGTGTATCATCATCTAATTCTTGATCACCATTATAGAAAGATAGAGCAGCATTAGAATCAAGATCATTTAAAATAGATTGTAAGCGTTTTTGAATATCTCGTTCAGGTTGTATTTTAGAGCTAAAGTTTTGTTCTGTGAAACGTGGATCTAAATCAGCTTTTGTAACGCCTAATGCTGATGCTAGTTTTTGAATATTACCAGCATTTGGAGTGGAGCGCATAGCAAAGTAACCAGAAATTGTTGATGCGGGAATTCCTGTTAAATTAGAAATTTCATATTGAGTAAGCCCTTTAGAATGTAATTTCAGATTTTCTGAGATTTGTTTTCGAAGTTGCTTATCAAAATCGCTAAGTTGATTTCTTGGCATTGTAAAATCTCCTTTCTTAATTATCTTCATTATAACGAATAAAATCGTTATAATCAATATAAAATATTCTTAAAAACGAAAAAAATCGCTATCAAATCGATAAAAAAGATTGATATAACGAATAAACTCGTTTATCCTCTGTAGTCAGAGGAGGTGAAGATATGGAAATTACATTAGAAGGTGCTAGAACGATAGCAGGATATAGCCAAAGTGAAGCTAGTAAACTGTTTGGAGTCCATTATCAAACTTTGGCAAAGTGGGAAGAGGATAATACAAGAATGCCATTTGAAATGGTAAATAAGATTCCTAAAATTTATGGTGTAGAGCAAAACTATATTTTTTTTGGCAAAAGAAACGAGTTTATTCGTTTGCAAAGAGGAAAAGCCAAAAAATTTACAACAATAGAGGAGAAATAAGATGATCATCAATATTAAATTTGATAAAGATTTAGAACTAAATGAGTCTATCAAAATTACATTAGAAAAGGAAGAAAAGAAGAATATAGAAAGTGGTTTGGTTGAAGCAGGTGTGGTTTGCGTTGATGAAATAAAAGCTGCTGAGTCAAAGTTAAACTCAAAAATTGAAGTAGATAGTGAGGACGTTAAAATCCAAGGCCAAAAAATCAGTATTAATAATAAAGAAGTGAATCCAATGGGTAATATTACAGGAATTATTATTAAAGGCTTAGGTGAAAGTATAAATAAATAGAGTCTATTCATCATAAGAAACATTTGATAGAACACAACGTACTAACAATAAAAGGTTAATTGAGTTGTAAAAGGAGTAAAGATGAAAAACTACGGCTTTAAATTGGATATTAAAGGAAATGATGAATTAGAACAAGCATTTCAAGAATTAGAAGATGCAAGAAAGAAATTTATAAGTGCATGTATAAAGCTAGAACAGTTAGGGACAGAGGTATCTATTAATTTAGATAGATATGGATTTAACAAAAAAATTAAACAGGCAATGAAGGTTAACAGGCATAAAGATGGAAACAAATTACACAGCAACTATACAAATTAAAAATATTGATTTGCTAAGAGAAAAAGTAGAGGAATTGGAATGTACATTAAAAAAAAGCGAAATCAGTGATGGATGAAATCGCTTCTTTACAGCTTGATGTTATTTTTCAAAAGAAATAGAAATATATATGAATAAATCAGAGGTAATAACTATTAAACGCATAAAACTGTTAGTAAGTTTACGACGTAGAACGATTGAGTTTGATAAAAAAAGCTCCTTTAACCAAAGAGTATCAGGAGCTTGAAAATGTGCTTATTAAATTGTTAAAAATGGAGGCTACAAACCTAGTTGATCTAGGATAACTTTAGATGCAACTGATTTAACAGTGCTTAAGGTTAAGGCATTTCCAACAGAATAAATTTTATCTTTTGTTTTAGACCAAACAGAATCATCTCGAATAGTATCTAGGTATTCACAACCATCATTGGTAAGCCATTTTATTAGATATTGTGGGTATCTATGACCTATACAAGTAACATCAATAGCATCTATATAGCCAGCATCATTTAGCAAATATAAGTGATAATCAATAGTATTTTTATCATTGTTTAGATAAAGAAAGTCAGATGAATTGAGGGTTTTATCCTCTTTGTTTGATTCTATTTCTATTAGAATACTTCTAATTAAATCTAAATCACGTTTCATATGTAAGCACCTCTTATGGGAATAATTAAATATAGTGCAATACTACTGAAATTACCATTGATAATACAGCAACTAGAATTGATATTTTAGCATATTTGGCTGCATCTGCACTTGATTCGGCAGAACGTAGCGCAGCATTTAAGTTTTTTTCTGCAATATCATCTAAGGAAGCCTGTTTTTTTAGATTAGATAATTCATTTTTTCCCTCAGTGCTTAGATAAAATGTATCACTATCCTTAAATTCATATGGCAAGTAATAGTCATTAGGAGGATTAGAAAATGTAAAAAATGAGAAAGACGTATTAGGGCGTATGTAATAATGATCCATCGAAAGCGGTGGGGGCTCAATTTTAAATGGAGGTGGACATGTTAAGTATTCACATAAAGTTGGTGAGTTAAGTCTAGGGACCAATTCTTTTAATTTTTTATATGTTGCGTATCCGTTGTCGATTGACATGATTAGAAGATTAATTTCATCGTTTGTTAGAGTTACTGATTGTGAATGATATTTATCTATGTCTTCTTTGTAATGCTTATATTCATTTTCTTGCTTAGCATATGGTAGTTCCCATATGGGTGCAGCGATATTGCTGGCATTAATTCCTATTGATTTCATAGATTCGGACAGTTTAGTGATTTTGTCAAATTCCTTCATAGTATAATCTTCCTTTCTAAGGTGAATATAACAAATAAAGAAGCGTAATAGGACATTGGGATTTCGTGGATGGGTTATTGGTAATGCTTCTCACCATCTATGCGTTGCACCTTACAAAGTACACAAGGCATTTCCTTTGTCTTGGCTCATGGTTGTCCTGTTGGAGCAGGAGATTCCATGAATTACCCCAATTTGCAATTAGTAATTACTTACTAATGGGACGCATTTAACATCCTTTCTGATTTCTGAATTGTGGAATAGAGGAATATTTCTATCAGTTTTTCGTGCTAATTCCAAAATAGGATTGTTAGATCCGTTTGATAAAGTTTCATTATCGATAGTTGATGTTTGTAAGTCGATAGTTTTTTTAGTTAAAGAATCGTTATTTTCTTTAATAGAGTTAATCATATTTAAAATCTCAGGAATCAATGGTTGGTCAACCAAAAGAGTTGTTATCGTAAAGGCTTTTTATCCTTTACCTCTACTTGTTACCAAGTAGTTCAGCATATCTCATTGTCCTATTACGAAGATAGTATAGCAAAAATAAAAGAAGGTGAATAGAGAATGAAAACGGAACAGGTGTATGGTCGTATAAAAGATATAGCAGAAATATTTGGTATGTCAAGAATGACGGTATATCGCCATCTAGATGCGATTGCCAAAGCAGGTCAATATAACAAAGTGGTTATAGATAGAGGACCACGTAAGAAATTAATTAAGATTACTGAATTTGAAAAATATTTAAAAAGCGAACATTTATTTACGACATGTTAATAAAGTATATTGGTCACAATTGACGCAAATTATATATGATGATTTCATTCATCCTGGAAAAGCATTAATTGGGATAAAGGCATTAGCCACATCGAAATTAAGTGGAACTGATCCAGAGGTAACGTGGAATCAAGAAAGAAAATATGTATGTGTATTTAATCCATATACCAATAAATATGTTATGGAGGCGGCAGATAATCCTGCATAGGTATGTTATGATCTTATTCATATTGCAAGAAAAATAGGTGATGAATATATTGTATTCGGACAGCCGCAGGAACGAATTGATTATAATGCGTTTAAAGCGTGGGCCGAAAAATGTAAGGAAAACAAATTTACATTTAATTATATTTATGATACGGCAAATCGCTTATGGGATGCCTTAAAATATCCAGAAAATGTGGGAAGAGGGAAAGTTATACCCATTGGAACCAGATTTACATGCGTATGTGATTATGCATCAACACCGGTACAGTTATTTACTGTGGCCAACATAAAGCAAAATAGTTTTGCAGAATCATTTCAAAGTACAGAAAGCAGAGCCAATGCTGTTGAAGTTTCCTTTATTAATAAAGATAAAGATTATGAGCGGGATGTAATTCCTGTATATTCAGATACATATGATGAATCGGATACATTAACTAGTCCAACTCAGATTGAATTAATGGGATGTACTAGTTTAGAACAAGCGTATAGACATGGTAAACATCATTTGCGATGTAATAAATATGAGGTTAGGACCGTTACTATAGAAGCTTTTACAGATGCCATTGCGTGTACTGTAGGTGATATTATATTGATTCAACATGATGTTCCTGAATGGGGCGAAGGTGGGCGCATTGTATCGGTTAATGGAAATACTATTGTTTTAGATAAAGAAATAGAAACAGTAAAAGGTAATACATATCAACTGTTAGTTAGAAACAATAGCAATGATATGGTTAATACATTTACGGTATTAACCGTTAATCATAATACTGTAATTGTAAAAGAGAATATACCGATAGAACCAAATAGTATATATGCATTTGGTGTAGTATCCAAAGCAGCAAAACCATTTAGGGTATTATCTATAAGTAAGGGCGTAAATGAACTGACACGTAAAATACAGTGTATTGAATACTACCCAGAAGTATATACTAGTGATGATGGGAATGTACCAAGCATAGATTATACGAATAATGCTACATCAGATATACAAAATGTAGGTCTAAGCAGTGATGTATATGGAAATAATGGCATTATGTATTCAAAAATAGCGGTATTATGGCAATTACCTAGAAATGGAAGTGTACATAATGTAGTGGTAAATTATCGTAATACTAAAAGTGATACGTGGTCATATGTAGGTAATTATCCTGCATCGGTTAATAATGCGGTAATAACTGATGTAGTATTGGGGGCTACATATGAAGTAAGAGTACAAGCCATTAATGATTTAGGTCAATTGACAACAGGAATCACAAAATCTATTGCAATTCCTAAAATGCAAGCTCCGAATGATGTACAAAATCTTCATGTAATTAGTAGATATAATCAAACTGCTGACAAGAATGTGTATTATGATCTTCAAGTATTATTTGATAAACCAAGAGAGTCATTGAACTTTGCTAATGCAGAAATTTGGTACATGTTGATTAAGAAAAATGGCAAAGAAGTACTTAATCAGGAATGGCAATATGCTGGTAGCGGAGAGAGCCAAGTTATTATAAAAGCATTAGGACCAGGAGAAGAATATAGGATTAAGGCTATATCAGTTGATAGGTTTGGTAATAGAGCTGAAACAGCGCAAATAATAGAAGCATCTGTTAAACAAATTGACGTAGTTCCAGATATGCCAGATAACTTTTTACTTACATTTAATCGTAATATAGTTGCATCATGGGACGAGGTTGTTAATGTAGATGTTGAGTATTATGAATTAAGGACTGATAACAATCCTGGTAAGCAAACTAGTGGGCTGATAGCAAGAGTTAAAAGTACAACCGCTACATTACCATTAACTAAGCGTAGTGATACAGTATTTTTATATGCGAAGAGTACTATGGGAAAATACTCCACGGCAGCGACGTATGAATATAATGTACCTAAATTATTAGCGCCAACCATTGAAATTAAAAATCAGCTGGATGGATTTAATATATATTTTTCATTAAAACCTGCACAAGCTTATATAATTAGATGTAATGTGATTGGAGACACACGTACTGATACATTTGAAACAACAAGTACAATGCTTACATATTCTAATGTATCAGGAATATATAAGGTACAATGCTCATTTGTAGATGTATTTGGCGAAGGTTATATAATTGAAAAGCAGGTTAGTATAAAAGCAACTATAGATAAGGATTTATTAGACTTAGAAAGTTTAGGTATTGCTAATATGAATAAAGAAATTAATCAGTTGTCCAATACTGTTGGGACAGTAAAAACCAGTGTAAATGGATTTGAAAATAAAATAGTATCTATTGAAAAGGGATTTACATAAAGAATTACAAACCTAAATACCAATATAAATACTCAAATCACACAGTTATCTAATGGCATTGATTTACGTGTAGCCAATGCTGTAGATGCACTAGATGGTGATAAACTAGTTACACGTATTAACTTAAGTAAATCTGGAGTACGTATTGATGGTAAATTAGTGCATGTGACAGGTGATACATTATTTGAAAAAAATGTTATTGGTAAAGGGGTTATCCAATCAAAAGCAATTATAGCAGATAATTTGGATGTAACATCGTTATCTGCAGTATCAGGGATTATTGGCAAATTGGAAACAAAAAGCACAGGAGCAAGGATGCGAATTGAAGATAATCTTATTACTGCATTTGATGAGGAAAATAATGAACGTTTGAAGTTAGGAACTTGGTAATATGGATGGGCATTTGGAAATATATGATAGAAATGGGAATATCATATTAAATCTAAAAGAAATGTTATGTAGAACAATAGATAAGATATATGTAAGGGAAATTCCTAATAGACGGCATACTATTGTAGTAAATGGAGTTCAAAATGGTGAAACGCTTTGGGTGGCTGCTATGGGACAATATTTAGTAGCGGAAGTTAATGGAAATACTATTACGTGGTCCTTTTCCATGTCGGAAGAAACGTATCAAATTGAGCGACAAATGAAGGACATCACATATGAGGGGTATTTAGTATATGGAGTTCATTAATATTAAAAACATAAATGGTAAGACAATCATTAATGATTCATATGATAATCTTGTTTATCTTAGTTTTCCAAAACAAAAAGCTGCTAGGATATATAAAGGCGGTAATTTGAAGGTTATAAATAGTAAAATATCGATACCAGTAGATTCTAATAGCCCATATACTCCTACAGTAGTTTGTAATAACGATTATAGGTATAAAAATATTAAGCCAATTATAAGTGGGGGCATCAATAGACTCCAAGTAACATATATAATTAGGCAGGTATATCATGGTGAATCACCGATTATAGCGGTAACTGTTCCAAGTGGATATGAATTTGAAGCGGAAAATGTTGTGAAACGGCGACAAAGTATATTTGCACTTGTTGTAAATATAGTTAAGGGTGGAGACCAATTCACGGAACAAGAAGCCTTAAAAGTAGCTAATGATACTAGATTTTATTGCTTTGGCTATTTTGAGGATATGAATGAATTTAAAGGTAGGACGAGACTTGATTATATTAATAAGGAAAAAGGGAAAAATGTGGCTTTACAAGTGTTAGGTAAACATAAGTTCTGGGGAGAAAATTGGGCAAAATACGATATTCTATATGATAGTCGGATACGGTATATGAGAGTTTTAGACCATTATGGAAAAGACTTCAAAAGTCAATTATCGAATTATAACCCAGAAATGTATGCGGATATGTCTACAGATCCAAAATCCTATGGATGTAAAGTGGCTGTTGTACCTTTAAGTACCGTAGATGCACAGGTATGGGGTCCTAATATTAATCGTGGAGATGGTAAATCTCATACAGGGGCAGTATGGAATACAATAAAATTTATTAATGGTGAGACGGTAAAAGTAAACTCATATCAATCAATTAATTGGGATACGGTAACTACTCTTGCTGCAGGTTGTACAGGTAGCACGGCAACGCAATATATGGTTGTTGATGTTACTGGGTATGATAAAACCAATATGGATATGGTTAGAAACTAAAAAGGAGGTGTATAGATGAAAGAATTAGATATAGATTTACATGTTGGTCAGGACTTTGGTATTACGTATATTATAGAAAATGAAGAAATTACTGATTATGATGCGGTAATGAAAGTAAGAAAAAGGCCCGATCGTGAAGTCGTATTAGAATTGCATCCAACAATAGAGAATAATCAAGTTACTTTTAGAATTAGCGGAAAAGAAACCGCGGACAAGCATCTTACTGGTGGGACATACCAATATGATGCTTTTTTATTTAAGAAAAATAGCTATCAAAAGATTGGCTATGGGGAAATGAATATAATCCCTGATATTTCATTGCATGAATAAGGAGGTACATATGGCTAAACCAATGAAAGTAGATACAAAATTAGAAAATACACCTGTAAATGTAAATACAATAATTTATGCTGGTAAATCCGCATATGATGTTGCAAAAGAAGCTGGATTTGATGGGACTGTAGATGAGTGGTTAGAAAGCTTAAAAAAGCCAGGTAAAGATGGAAAAAGTGCATATGAGATTAGCAAAGACTATGGTTTTACAGGGACTGAAGCAGAATGGGTTGAGTCATTAAAATTTAAGTTAGATCTAACGAATGTAATTGATGAGTTGAAACGTAAAAACATCTATATTGCTGGTAAGAGTTTAGAACAAGTTTTGGGAGCAATTATATCTAATATTCCAACCAAAACATATACACCATTAACTTGGAATGAGCCACATAAGGGCGATACAGAAATTCGTTTGGCTGGTGAACCTCATTTTAGTGTTAGATTACAAGGGACTTTTGATGCGGCTGAAATCATAGATGGTCATGCTATATTAAAAATTCCAATGTATGGTGAAGATGATATATTTATTGAATATATCAATTTACTTGGTGAGGTTGTAGAAACAGCTAAAATTGAAGGTATTCCAGCAATTAAAACAACAATTAAAAATGGAGAATTTGCATATAATTATGACGTTACTACAATAAATTATCCAGAAGTTACAACTGTAGGGTCTAGAGCATTTGAATATAGCAGGATTAATACAATTAACTTACCTAAAGCTACGAATATTGCACAAGATGCATTTAATGGATTGGGTAGTTTATCAGTCTTAAGTATTCCTAGTTATGTAATGCCGAAAGGAAAACCGTTTAGTTTTACTGATTCTTATGATATGGATCATATTGTTATAAATGATAAATCTGATATAGATGCTATTGTTGCAACAGTTAATACCATGAGTAGGGGAACTTTATATAATCAGGAAAAATCTAAAAAATTTAATAGAAACACCAAGGTATGGGATAAGGCATAAGGAGGAAAAGACTATGATTAATATAATGCCACCTCCGCCACCACCTGTATTAATTGCAGTATTTAGTGAAAAAGAGTTAGTACATATTTCATTAGCGATATTTTGTACACTAATTCTAATATTTATTGATACGACATTACGCATCTTAGTTGAGGTGCGTAATTTTAATTTGGCAACACATCGACCGTGTACAATCAAGAATACTATTATTGCCATGCTATGGCGAGGATGGGGGACCGTTACAGTTAATGGTAAAAAAAGACGATATCTTGTAAGTAATAAATTATGTGCAGATATAACTAAAAAGCTAGTTATGTCATACCCATGGTTATTTATATTGTCAACGGTATTGATAACACTACCTGATGTGGAAGTACCAATTATAGGGCGATTAGATGCGTTCCTCAGTACAGGAATGTATCTAATTCCTATAGTCATAGAATTGGCATCTTGTGTGGAAAATATGATTGAACTTGAGCTTGTGGAAACGAGATGGTTTAGACGGGCTATCGCATTATTTAAGCAGATATTAGCAGCAATTAAATCAGTAAAGGAAGCGATAAAATGAACAGTTCAGGAACAAAAGAATTGTTAGCCATAAGTGGGTTAGTAGTGGCCCTATTAGGAGCAATTTGGCTAGGAATGAATGAATTGGCCATGAGTATTGCTAGTGGGTTAGTCGGGTATATCGGTGGGCAACGGACAGCCACTATACATGGAGGTGAAGATAAATGGCGTTAGGTGATTTGAGTGCACAGTTTGAAAGCAATGGTAATCCAGCAATTGTATCTAGTGGTGATGGTGATTTAGGCGGAATGTCCTATGGAGCTTATCAATTAGCAAGTAATACAGGAAGTGTAGATGAATTTCTAGGTTGGGGATTACGCCAAGATGGGTTTTATAAAGACTATGCAAGAGTACTTGTAGATAGTGGGGCCATTAATTCTGATGCGTTTATAGCGCAATGGAAGGAGCTAGGGACTATTGATCCAGGCGGATTTAAACAAATGTAATATGATTACATTAAACATGCCTATTATGATCAAGCGGTGCAGCTTTTAAGAAATGCAGGATTTAATGTAGATAACCATAGCGAAGCTATGAAAAATGTCATTTGGAGCAGAGCTGTTCAATATGGTCCAGGCGAAGTGGTTAATTTATTTCTAGAAGCATTGAGGTATGTTCTTAAGATATTGGAAAAGGTTGATGCGGATATTTTTGACTATGACATGATTAACGGCGCATATGAATCTAATAAATCTAATGAGTGGATAAGTCCTAGATTAAGTCAAGATATCTATGAAAGCGTTTATAACAGAATGGATGTAGAAAAAGCAGAGGCATTGGCTGCATTTACAGCAGAAATTAAAGAAAAGGAGAAAAATAATGGCTAATCAAATTATTAAAGAAGTGGTGAATCAAGCAACAAAAGAAGCCAAAGGGAGGGCAATTGATATATTGAAGACTCAAGATAAAGGGGCTTTAACTAATTTAGTTAAAGCAGAGTTGGCAAAAGTAATTATTCCGTTAGAAGATGAAATAAAAACTACTAAAAGTTGGTGGGTAAAGGTAAGAAATCGAATGTATATTACTGTATTGCCTACTAGTACGGGAAATATTGTTAAGTCTATCGAGAAGAAACTTACAATGTTGTAATTAGAGAAAGTAAAGGAGATTTAGAAATGAAGACATTTAATTTTGAAGGGAAAGAATATAATTTTGCAGAGAATATTGAAGTTCCAACAGAGGGATTGTTTGAAGCGACATTAGTTGATGAAAACAATATACGGTGTGAGTTATTGTTTAGAAATGGTAAATTGTTTAGAGTAACTGAATTGGATTAAAGTAAGATAGGTTATTGATGCAAAGAAATAATTGCATTAGTAGCCTATTTTTTATTTAATAAGCTCTTGAGATGCGTATTAATACGTGCTATAATAAAAACAAAGAAAGGGCGGTGAGATATTGACTACACCGAAAGAATTAATGAGGGTTTTAAACAAAGATGGTTGGTATGTTGATAGAGTTAAAGGCTCACATCACATATTAAAACATCCTACAAAGCTGGGGCGAGTAACAATTGCGTTACATAAAGAGGATTTAAAACCCAAAACATTAAGCACAATCTTGAAACAGGCGGGGCTTAAATAGCCCCCTTCAAGATTAATGGTGTAGAGAATGGTTGTGAAGTAGGAGGCAGAACTATGAGAAAGGAAATGTATCCAGCTGTATTTAGTACAGATGGCAAAACAGGGTATACAGTTATGTTCCCTGATTTATTAGGGTGTGTTACTGAAGGTGATACACTAAAAGAAGCGGTAGAAATGGCTGAGGATGCGTTAGGAATTTATTTGTATTCCTTAAGTGAAGATGGTGAAGAGTTTCCAGAAGCTAGTAATCCTGCTGATATTAAATGTGAAAAAGGAGAATTTACAGATCTAGTAGTTTGGGATGAAGAAGAATATCTTAAACGAACTGATAATAAGGCTGTCAAAAAGACGCTTACTATTCCTAGTTGGTTAAACTATAAAGCTGAAGAAAAACAGCTTAACTTCTCACAGATATTGCAGCGGGCGTTAAGGGAAGAATTAGAATTAGTATAAATAAGAGGATAATGATTTGTCGCCCCTTATTTGCCCCTTTGATGAGATGTAATCTTTATAAATGTATATATAATAAGGGGGTTGCAATATACCCCCTCATCTCCACCAAATAGAAAAGTACATTTTTGTTAGAAATAATTCTGTGCTTACAGATAAATTTATGATTATTCGGCTATAATAGATATAGAATAGCCGAATAAGTGGTTTTTAAAACCGCCTAGGTAGATTCTTAGGCGGTTTTTCTATATTAAATTAATCTTGCCATTAATAAATAGTTATAAATTTGTGAGAGGTGATAGTTCATGGAAATGTTACTTATGTCATATTTAGCGGGAACAGAAAGTATAACAAAAAAATATCTTTCGAAAATGGTTTCGAATAAGATAGTTTTTATTCCTACTGCTGGTAATGTTGAACCATATACTGGATATATTGATGAAGGTATTGAGATGTTAAAATCTCTAGGCTATGAAGTTGAAATTCTTGATATTACTAAATTTGATGAAACTTATTTGAAGGATAAGTTTTTAAAAACAGAATGTATTTGTATATCTGGTGGCAACACCTTTTATTTGCTACAGGAAATAAAAAGAAAAAATCTTGTGGAGGTACTTTTTAAAAGAATTAAAGAGGGATTATTTTATATTGGTGAATCTGCTGGAGCGATTATTATGTCAGAAAATATTGAATATAGTCAGATGATGGATGATAAAAGTATAGCATCTGAGCTAGATGATTATACGGGTGTAAATGTATTTAATCATTATGTTTTACCTCATATAGGGGAATATCCATTTGAAGAATCCACTCAGAAGATACTAGAAAACTATCAAGATAAGATATCATTAGTGGCGATAAATAATAGTGAAGCAATTTTAGTGAATGATAGTGGTTATACTATATATAATGAAAGTTGTTAAATCAAACTTGTGATTTATATTTTTACAATTTAAAAACTATCTGTGTTCACATTAAATAATAAATGTCAATGATTTTTAACTTTTATATTGTATGCAATATATATGATTTTATTTAGATTTTATCTATGTTTTACAATGGTTGAAAGGTGTCGAAAAATTGACTTTATCTATAGAATCCTGTAAAATGTATAAAGATATTTATGTAATTATGTGACATGAATGATTAGTTTCTGAAAAGGAGTACAGATAATGAAGTATCGTTATTCCCGTATGTTAGCAGCTCTCGTAATGTCTGCTGTGATGATTGCAGGGTGTGGCAACAATCAACAGCAAGCTGGTGAGATTAATGTTAATACATATAAACTTACAGCAAGTGATACACAAGTTGATCAAACATTTGCTGGTACTGTAGTTGCGGAGAACTCTGTAGCTGTACATGCTCGTGTAAGTGGTTATATTGTTGAGAAGTTTGTAAAAGGTGGGGAACAAGTAGTAGCGGGACAACCATTATATCGAATTGATTCTCGTCAATATGAAGCGAGTCTTGCTAATGCAGAAGCACAAGCAGCTCAAGCTAATGCAAACTTGAAAAATGCTGAAGTAGATCTTCAACGTTATGAAACTTTGGCATCACAAGATGCGATTGCTCAACAACGTGTTGATACGCAACGTAGTGCTACAGAGCAAGCTAAGGCTACTTATGAAGCGTATGAAGCATCCGTAAAAATTGCTCAAGATAATATGGGGGATACCATGGTATATGCACCATATTCTGGTACATTACGCATGGATGACGTAGATACAGGCACTTATGTTCAGGCTGGCTCTACTACATTGGTTACAATCGATTCTATTGATCCAATCTTCGTTGAGTTTAGTATGACTGAGCAAGAATATCTTGATTTTATGAAGAATCCTACAACGGATGATTCTAATGGTCCAAATATTCAATTAAAACTTGCTGACGGCGAAACATATAATGAACTTGGTTCTATCGTGCAAGCGGCTAAGAGTTTAGATCAATCTACGGGTAAGCTTGTATTGAAAGCGTCCTTCCCAAATCCTAATCATTTATTATTACCTAATATGTATGCTACTGTTGTTTCTCCTGGTGAAAAGATTAAAAATGCAATCCTTGTACCAAGTCGTGCAATTTTACAAATCATGGACAAAAACTTTGTTTATGTTGTAAATGCAGCTGGTGTAGTAGAACAAAAGACAGTAGAGATTGGTGGTACTAAAGGTAATGAAACGATCATTAAATCTGGTTTGGCTGCTGGTGATACAATCATCGTTGACGGCTTAACTAAGGTGAAAAATGGCGTAAAAGTAAATGGCAAACTACTAACTAAAGAACAGTTGAAAGCTACAAAATAAAAGGAGGATAGATCGTGTCGAAATTCTTTATTAATCGACCTATCTTTGCCATCGTAATAGCCATTGTTATCACGTTGGTAGGGCTTATCTCTATGATGAACCTTCCGGTAGCTCGATATCCACAAATTTCTCCACCTACAGTTCAAGTTAATACTGCTTATACTGGTGCAACTGCTCAAGTTGTTAATGATACAGTAGCCAGTGTTATTGAAACGCAGATTGTAGGCGTACAAGATATGGACTATATGACATCTAATAGTTCCAGTAACGGTAGCTATTCGTTGACTGTTCAGTTCAATCAAGGTACAGATGCTGATATGGATGCGGTTAATACGCAAAACCGTGTTCAAGCAGCACTTGCACAATTGCCTTCAGAGGTACAAGCTGTAGGTGTTACAACTACTAAATCTTCTGGTGATATGGCACTTATATTCTCTTTGAGTTCACCAAATGGCACATATGATGCAACATTCTTAAAGAACTATGGTACCAATTATATGATGGATACAATCAAATCCATTAAGGGTGTTGGTTCTGTACAGGAGTTCGGATCTGATTATTCTATGCGCATTTGGTTGGATCCTGCGAAGATGCAAAAACTTGGTGTTACTATCTCTGAAGTTACGGCGGCTATAAAAGGTCAAAACTTACAAGCCGCAGCAGGTACAGTAGGGAAAAATCCTACAAATGGTGAACAAGCCTTTCAATATCCTATCAAAATTGATGGACGTCTCGTAACACCTGAACAATTTGGCAATATTGCTATTAAAAGCACTAATGGTAAGGTATTACATCTAAAAGATGTCTCCCGTATTCAAATTGGGGCTGAAGGGTATGACTTCATCGCAAAATCTGCTCATAAAGAGGTTGCCGGTTTTGCTATTTCTCTACAAAATGATGCTAATGCATTAGAAACAATTGCTAATGTTAAGAAGGTTCTAGATGAGCAATCTAAATCCTTCCCACCAGATATGCAATATAATGTAGTTGTAGATAATACTAAATTCGTAAGTGCATCTATTAATGAGGTTGAGCATACATTTGTAGAGGCATTGCTCCTTGTTTTAGTTGTAGTATATGTCTTCTTACAATCTTGGCGATCCACAATCATTCCTATGATTGCTGTGCCAGTATCTTTGCTTGGCACATTTGGTGCTTTTGTTTTATTAGATTTCTCTATTAACACTTTGACGCTTTTTGCCATGGTTTTGGCTATCGGCCTTGTTGTTGATGATGCTATCGTAGTGGTAGAGGCTGTTGAATACGAGTTAAAATATAATGGTTTACCTCCAAAAGAGGCGGCTATTAAAGCAATGGAAAATGTGCAAGGACCAGTAATTGGTATTGCCTTTGTATTGACTGCTGTATTTGTACCAGTCGCTTTCATGGGTGGTATGACAGGCATCCTTTACAAACAGTTCGCATTAACGATTGCTGTTTCCGTTGTAATTTCAGCTATTATTGCACTTGTGTTGACACCAGCATTATGTTCTACAATGTTGAAACCACATATATCTAAAAATCGTGAAGATTGGTTACATCGCCAATTAAATAAGTTTAATGCTGCTCTAGAACGATTCAGTAATTGGTATGGCATCCAATTAGCGCGTTTAAGCCATCGTTTGAGTTTAACTGTTATTACATTGCTAGTATTTGCAGGTGGTACAGCCTTAGTATTCCACTTCTTACCAACTTCTTTCGTACCAGCTGAAGATAGTGGTTACTACATGATTGCTATTAATGAGCCACCTGGTGCTACATCTGAACGGACTATGGCTACACTTGAAAAAATTGCATCTTTCTTGGAAGAAAAAAATGATCCTGAAAAACCTAAGGATGAACAATTATTCCAAGAAGTATTTACTGTCGCTGGTTTTGACCTTTTAGGTGGTGGTCAAAAGTCTAGTGCTGGTGTAATTTTTGCTACTATGTCTGACTGGAAATATCGTACTACTGCTGCAACTTCTATTAATGCAATGGTTGGTCAAACCTTTGGTTTTGCCGCTCAAGGTGTGCCAGAAGCAACTGTAATTGCTATGAATCCACCATCCATTCCTGGTTTGGGTACAACTGGTGGTTTTAGTATGTACATCATCAACAAAGCTGGCGACAGTCCACAAGTTATGGCTGATCGTACTAATGAATTTATTGCGGAAGCTCGTAAGAGCCCGGCAATTCAATCCATTTATACTACTTTTGATACATCTACTCCGACATTACAATTTGATGTAAATCGTGAAAAAGCGGCTCAAGATGGTGTAGCATTAGCTGATATCTTTACCACTTTGCAAGGATTCTACGGTAGTATTCAAGTTAACGACTTTACTACTTATGGTAAAAACTATAAGGTTGTAGTCCAAGCGGAAGACGCATATCGTCAAAATGCAGATCAGCTTAATATGTTAGCTGTTAGAAACAGCAATGGCCAAATGGTACCCGTTTCTAACTATATTACAAAGGAACAAACAGGTACACCATCTAGTATCACTCGCTTTGATAATGCGATGGCCGTACAAATTGGTGGTTCTCAAGCTAGTGGGTACTCCTCTGGTGATGCTATCAACGCATTAAAAGAGGCAGCTGCTAAAACATTACCTACTGGTTATACATATGATTGGGCAGGACAATCTCGTGAAGAATTAAAAGCCGGTTCTCAAACTATGTTGATTCTTGGTTTAGGCCTCGTTTTTGTATTCTTAATTTTGGCTGCCTTATATGAGTCTTGGAAGGTTCCATTTGCCGTATTGTTCTCCGTACCATCTGGTATGATAGGTGCTTCTTTAGTACCATTCTTATTGAACTTCACAGGTAGATATTCCTTAGCAAATGATATTTATATGCAGATCGGTCTCCTAACCTTGGTTGGCTTGGCTGCGAAAAATGCGATTTTGATTATCGAGTATGCAAAGATTCGCGTTGACGAGCGTGGTATGAACGTTGTTGATGCTGCTATCGAAGCTGCAAAAATTCGTTTGCGTCCAATTTTGATGACATCCTTTGCATTTATCCTTGGTGTATTACCATTGGCAGTATCTAGTGGTGCTGGTTCTGGTGCACGTACTTCTATGGGTATTACTGTAGTAGCAGGAATGACAACAGCTACATTGTTTGGTATCTTTATCATTCCAATGTTGTTTATCATCATTGAAACAATTGGACCAGGTTTGTTTACAAACCGCAAAAAGAATCATGACTAATCATTTATATTAGATAATTTTATAGAATGTTAAAAACACGTCACTACTTAGTAGTGGCGTGTTTTTTTGTATGATTTATGATATAATGATATAGTTAAAAATCGGATTGACGTAAGTCGATATTAAGTATGAAATTAATATAAAAGAGGTATATTATGAGTGATGTAAAAACATATGTAGCAGGTCATAAAAGCCCTGATACTGATTCAATTTGTTCTGCTATTTCCTTTGCTAACTTACTAACACAAATGGGGACACCAGCAACTCCAGTCTGTGCAGGTGAAGCTAACAAAGAAACAACATATATTTTGAACCATTTTGGCTTTGCTCACCCTCAAGTTGTTAAAAATTGGGAAGAGTTTGCTCCAGAAGGCGGTAATTTGTATTTAACAGACCATAACGAATCCAAACAAATAATTGATGGCTATAAATCCATGAATATGTGTGGTGTTGTCGATCATCACCGCATTGGTGACTTCGAAACTGATGGACCTGTATTCATGCGTTTAGAACCTGTAGGTTGCTCTAATACAATCATTACTAAGTTGTACATGGAGAATAATCAAGAAATTCCTAAAGGCGTTGCAGGCTTGATGTTATCTGCTATCATTTCTGATACTGTGTTATTCCGCTCTCCAACATGTACAGAAACAGATAAAGAAATGGCTCATAAATTAGCTGAAATCGCTGGCGTAGATATTGAGTCCTATGGGCTAGATATGTTGAAAGCGGGAGCAGATATTTCTGATTTAACTAATGATGATATCGTTCGTACAGACATGAAAGAATTCTCTGAAGCAGGTAAGACTATTTCTATCGGTCAAATTTCTGTTATGGATACAACTGATGTATTGGCTAAACAAGGTGAACTAGTACAAGCCTTAGAAGCGCTTCGCAATGCTAATAACTACGATGCATCTTACATCATGATTACAAATATTCTCGATGAAAGCACAACATTGTTGTTTAGTGGCGATGTAGAAGCTGTAGTTACTAAAGCATTTGAAAAAGAAATAAAAGATAATGGTGTATTCTTACCTAATACTATGTCTCGTAAAAAACAAATTGTACCACCAATTCTTGGTGCTATGAAATAGTATACAAACTAAAAAAGAACGTTGCTCGCAACGTTCTTCTTCTCTATTTATAGGGCTTCAAGTATATTGCATGAATATTTTAATTGCTATTATAAATGTGTTTATTTTCATATAATAATTTAGCTTTTAACTATACATACTTATTTCACAGATTATTAAAGATCATTTATGTATATTTGGAGTTTGTATTGCATAAGTAAGGGCAATAGGTGTGTTTCGATGAATTCATTATTAACAGGTTTAAATAAAGAACAACAACAAGCAGTCCAGCATACGGAAGGCCCTTTATTGATTTTAGCTGGTGCTGGATCTGGTAAAACAAAGGTCTTAACAGTTCGTATTGCACATTTATTGGCACAAGGTGTTAATCCTTATGAAATCTTGGCCATTACTTTCACCAATAAAGCGGCGAAAGAAATGAAAAGCCGTGTAGAAGGTCTTGTAGGCGATGTGGCAAATCGTATTTGGCTCAGTACATTCCACAGCTTTTGTGCTAAGTTTTTACGTTTTGAAATAGATAGTTTCTTAGGGTATAACAGCAATTTTACTATCTATGACACATCTGACTCTCAAGCTGTTATTAAGGCCGCATTGAAAGCGTTAAATTTGGATGATAAATACTATCCTGTAGGGGCTATGATTGCTGCCATATCTGATGCTAAGAATAAATTACTTTTTGCTTCTGATTTTAGAAAACAAGCACGAGACTTTTACCAACAAAAGGTAGCTGATGTTTATGAGTATTATGAGCGGGAGTTGCGCAAGAATAATGCATTAGATTTTGATGATCTATTATTAGTAGCCGTTAAATTATTACAGTCTAATGCAGCTGTTCTTGATAAATATAGTCATCGTTTCCGTTATGTCATGATTGACGAGTATCAAGATACAAACCATGCACAATATTTATTGGCGAAATTATTAGCTTCACATTGGAAGAATATCGCCGTCGTGGGTGATGCTGATCAAAGTATTTACGCTTGGCGTGGCGCTGATATTCAAAATATCTTAGATTTTGAAAAGGACTATCCTAATTGTACATCTATTAAATTAGAGCAAAACTATCGTTCTACTAAGATTATTCTCGATGCAGCCAATGCTGTTATCGATAATAATGAAGGTCGCCCAGAGAAAAATCTTTGGACCGATAAAATAGAAGGCGCAAAAATTCAGCATTTTACGGCTCAATCCGAACATGAGGAAGCAGCTTTTATCGGTGACACAATCGCTAAAAAACATGATATTCACGATGTTCCATATGGGGATATGGCCATTTTATATCGTACAAATGCCCAGTCTCGTGTCCTTGAAGAAGCGCTTATTAAGCGGGCCTTACCCTATACGATGGTAGGGGGCACAAAGTTCTATGATCGTAAAGAAATCAAAGACGTTTTAGCTTATTTACGCGTATTATACAATCCCTTTGATGATTTGAGCTTATTGCGCATCATTAATGTGCCAAAACGGAGTATTGGGGCCACTACAGTTGCTAAACTGCAAGACTATGCTCGTGAAAAAGGAACGTCTTTGTTTATGACGCTTACGCAGTTACACTTAATTGATTCTATAAAGGGAAAAACTAAAGAAAAGTTAGAAGAATTCGGTATTCTCATCTTTACTCTTGTTTCTGAAATGGAAGATAAAACTGTACTCGATATCTTAGAGTCTATTCTAGATAGAACAGGTTATTTGGCACAATTAGAAGAGAGTACAGACCCACAAGATCAAGCTCGTGCTGAGAATATTGGTGAGCTTTTATCTGTGGCAAAAGACTTCCAAGATACAAATCCATCTGGTACTGTAGAGGACTTTTTAGAGCAAGTAGCACTTGTTAACGATGTAGACTCCTTCGAACAAGAAGAGGCTAAAGTGACATTGATGACATTACATGCTGCAAAGGGTTTGGAATTTCCTATCGTATTCTTATGTGGGTTGGAAGAAGGTTTATTCCCTCATAGTCGTACCTTGATGAACCCTGAAGAAATTGAAGAGGAACGTCGCCTTGCTTATGTAGGTATTACGCGTGCTGAAAAGGAATTATATATTTCTAATGCCACTACTAGAACTGTATTTGGCCGTACTAGTAGTTATTTACCATCTCGATTTATCGATGAAATTCCCGAAGAATTAGTAGATGGCTTACGTGCTAAGCGTAAAGTGCCTGACGATATTAAACGTCATGTACCTCAACATATGAGTGTTACTAGCCGCCCCGTGACGAAGCCAATTGTTCGTAATGAAGTAATTGCCGACTGGAAGGTGGGCGATACGGCTATTCATAGTAAATGGGGTAATGGTAAAGTAATCAACGTAACTGGTGAAGGGGCGGGTATGAAATTGACTATCGAGTTCCCTACACAAGGTGTACGTGTCGTAATGGCAAAATTTGCGCCTGTTAAAAAGGGATGATTCGTCTAATTACGTTTATATTTAAATAGAAAACACATACAATCATATAACTAAATATATTTGTGTATAAAAGGATATAAAATGAATCCGAAAGATAGAATTAAAGAGTTGCAACAGGAACTGACTCATGCGCAGTATTTATACTACGTAAAAGATGCTCCTACTATGAGCGACTTTGAATATGATAAAAAATATCGTGAGCTTGTGGATTTAGAAACAGCTCATCCTGAATATATTGTGCCATCTTCTCCAACACAACGGGTCGGTATGAAGGTAGAAGGTTCCTTTGAAAAGGTCGTTCACGGTCGTCCTATGTTGAGCCTTTCCAATGTATTCAATGCTGATGAAGTACGAGCTTTTGGAAATCGTGTAGAAAAGGAACTTGGTCATAAGCCATCTGCGTATGTTGTAGAACTTAAAATCGATGGCTTAGCGGTTAATTTACATTATGAAAATGGTATGTTTGTTCGTGCCGTTACACGTGGTGATGGTCGCGTTGGTGAAGACGTAACAGCTAATGTTCGTACCATTAAATCCATTCCATTATTTTTAGAAAATGCACCTGAGTTCATCGAAGTTCGTGGTGAAGCGTATATGCCTCATAGTGAATTTAAACGTATTAATGAAGAACGAGATGAAGAGGGACTGCCAACCTTTGTAAATCCTCGCAATGCTGCAGCAGGCTCTTTACGGCAACAAGACCCCGCTATTACAGCAAGTCGAAATTTAGCATTTTTTGCTTATGCTATTGGCTCTGAAGAAGGGGCTAGTATTCATAGTCAAGAGGAATTGCTTAAGAGCTTGGAAGGTTTTAAATTTCCTGTTAATCCTCACTATCGTGTATGCCAAACTATTGATGAAGTTATTGAAACCATCAATTATTGGGATGAAAAGCGTCATGAATTACCATATGATACAGATGGAATGGTTATTAAGGTAAATAGCTTTGATGATCAAGAGGTTCTTGGCACTACTGCAAAAGATCCTAAGTGGGCTACTGCTTACAAATATCCGCCAGAAGAGGTAGAAACAATTCTTAAGGATATTACGATTAATGTGGGGCGTACAGGTGTTTTAACGCCTACAGGTGAGCTTGAATCTGTATTTGTATCTGGCACTAATGTAAGTCGTGTAACCTTACATAACCAAGATTTTATCAATGAAAAGGATATTCGTATTGGTGATCACGTTATTATTCATAAGGCTGCGGAAATCATTCCTGAGGTAATTCGTGTGGTAACCGAAAAACGAACTGGCGCCGAGGTTCCTTTTACAATTCCTAATATATGTCCTGTATGTGAGTCACCTACAGTTCGTCGTGAAGGAGAAGCGGCAGTTCGATGTACGAATAAACATTGTCCAGCTATTGAAAAGGAACAAATTATCCACTTTGCCTCTCGTGACGCTATGAATATCGATGGCCTTGGTCCTAGTATCGTAGAAAATTTGATCAACAACAAGTTAATTACAAATGTTGTTGATTTATATCATTTAACTGTAGATCAACTTGTAACGATGGATCGTATGGGTAAAAAATCTGCAGAAAATTTGGTGAAAGCTATTGATGACTCTAAATCACGTGGTTTAGACCGTGTATTATATGGATTGGGGATTCGTTTAATCGGCTCAAAGGCTGCAACTACAATTGCTAATGTGGTGCAATCTATAGATCGGTTCATGACTATTACTAAGGATGAATTAGTAGCAGTTGAAGAAATCGGGCCCACAATGGCAGATAGCATTGTTGAATATCGTCAAGATCCAGCACATAAGGAAATTATTGAAGGCTTAACTCAAGCAGGTCTTAAGATGACCGTAGATGTAGTAGAAGCTGCAGGCAATCAAATGGAAGGCGAAATCGTCGTTCTCACAGGTAAGCTTGAGGTTATGGGTCGCAGTGAAGCCGGTAAAATCCTTGAAGCTCATGGAGCCAAGGTTACTGGTTCTGTTTCAAAGAAGACAACACTTGTCGTAGCTGGAGAAGATAGCGGTAGTAAGCTCACTAAAGCAAATGAATTGGGCATTCGTGTTATGAACGAAGAAGAGTTCGTAGAACTATTAAAAGAACTCGGTGAAATCCAATAAATATATAGTCTTACAATGTTTTGAAAATATATACTATTTGCTTTATAATAAATAATTATGAAAGGATGTGTTCCGATGAAAATCAGCCAAGAGGAAATAAAAAATATCGCCTTGCTTTCACGATTGGAAGTTAAGGAAGAACATATGGCACATGTAGAAAAAGAGTTGTCCGACATCTTGACCTATGTTGCTGAACTAAACGCATTAGAACTTGACGGTGTTGAGCCAATGGCTCATGCTGTACCATTACAAAATGTATTCAGAGAGGATGAAACTAAACCATCCCTCAATCATGATTTAGCTTTATCCAATGCTCCGGAAGCAGAAGATGGGTACTTTAAAGTACCTCGTGTTGTACAAGAATAGGAGGTTTCACTGTGCCGACAATTCATGAATTACACAAGAAACTTGTGAATAAAGAAATCAGCGCCGTTGAATTGACGAATGCTGTTATTACTCATAAAGCTAAAGTGGAACCAACTGTACATGCGTACTTATCCGATTCTCATGAACGTGCTTTAGCTACAGCTAAGGCTGTAGACGAAGCGATTGCTAAAGGTGAAGCCATTTCTCCATTAGCTGGTATTCCTGGAGCGATTAAAGATAATATTTGTATCAAAGACGAACCTGCAACTTGTGCGTCTAAAATGTTAGAGAACTTTGTGCCTCCATACAATGCGTCTGTTATCGAACGTTTACAAGATAATCATTATATTAGTCTTGGTAAACTTAATATGGACGAATTTGCTATGGGCGGTTCTACAGAAAACTCCGCATTAGCAAAAACTTCTAACCCTTGGAATATAGACTGTGTACCTGGTGGTTCCTCTGGTGGTAGTGCAGCTGCTGTTTCTAGTGGTTCTGCTATTTGGGCGCTTGGTTCTGATACAGGTGGTTCCATCCGTCAACCAGCGTCTTTCTGTGGTGTAGTAGGCTTGAAGCCAACCTATGGTAATGTATCCCGTTATGGTCTTATTGCCTTTGCATCTTCTTTGGACCAAATCGGCCCTATTACACGTGATGTAACAGATGCTGCATTGGTATTGAATGCTATTTCTGGTTATGATGCAAAAGATTCCACATCGATTCCAGGTGCTCGTGTAGATTACACTACAGCTCTTGTAAATGATGTACAAAATCTTAAAATCGGTGTGCCAAAAGAATTCTTTGGCGAAGGTCTCAATAGTGAAGTTCGTAAAGCTATGGAAGAGGCTATCGAAACATACAAAAAATTAGGTGCTGAAATCGTTGAGGTTTCCTTGCCTAACTCTAAATATGCATTGTCTGCATACTATATCATCGCATTGGCAGAAGCTAGCTCTAACTTGGCTCGTTATGACGGTGTAAGCTATGGTATGCGCGTACCGGCGGATAATTTAGTAGAAATGTCTACTAAAACTCGTACAGAAGGTTTTGGCCCTGAAGTACAACGTCGTATCTTGTTAGGTACTTATGTATTAAGTGCTGGTTACTACGATGCGTACTATTTGAAAGCATTGAAAGTACGTCGTCTCATCAAAAACGAATTTGATGAAGCATTCTCCAAAGTAGACTTGATTTTGACACCAACTGCTCCTAACACATCTTATAAATTTGGCGAAAAAGTAAACGACCCATTGGCAATGTACTTAGAAGATATCTGTACAGTACCAGCTAACCTTGCAGGTATTCCAGGTATCAGTATTCCAGCGGGGATGAGCAGCAGTAACTTACCAATCGGTTTACAATTGTTGGGGCCTGCAATGGGTGAAGAAACATTGTTACGTGCCGCTTTCACATTTGAACAAGCACGTCCAGACTGTCAATTAGTAGCACCAACTGGGGAGGTTTCTCTATGAGTAGTAAATACGAAACAGTCGTTGGTTTAGAGGTTCATACAGAGCTTAAGACTAAGTCTAAAATCTTCTGTGGTTGTACCACTGAATTCGGCGGCGATCAAAATACACATGTATGCCCAGTGTGCCTTGGATTGCCTGGTGCAATGCCTGTGTTAAATAAACAAGTAGTAGAATTTGCTATTAAAGTAGGCTTAGCATTGAATTGTGAAATCCTTAACTTTAACAAGTTTGACCGCAAGAACTACTACTATCCTGATTTGCCTAAAAACTATCAAACATCTCAATATGATTTACCAATTTGTTTGAATGGTCACTTAGACATCGAAGTGAATGGTGAAACTAAACGCATCGGTATTACGCGTATTCATATGGAAGAAGATGCAGGCAAACTCGTTCATAGTGGCAACACTATTTCCGACTCTAAATCTTCAAATGTTGACTATAACCGTACGGGTGTACCTCTTCTTGAAATTGTATCTGAACCAGATATTCGTTCCGGTGCAGAAGCGAGAGCATACGTTGAAAAATTACGTTCTATTTTGCAATATTTAGAAGTATCTGACGGTCGTATGGAAGAAGGTTCTTTGCGTGGTGACTGTAACGTATCCGTACGTTTGCGTGGTACTAAAGAGTTTGGTACACGTACAGAAACTAAGAACGTAAACTCTTTAACAGCTATTCAAAAGGTTGTTGAATATGAAGCATTGCGTCAAGCTAAGTTAATTGAAGCTGGCGGTAAAGTAGATCAAGAAACACGTACTTGGGATGATGCTCAAGGCATTACTATTGGTATGCGTAAGAAAGACGAAGAAAACGACTACCGTTACTTCCCTGAACCAGATTTGGTACCAATTGTAATTACTGACGAAAAAATCGAAGAAGTACGTCATGCATTACCTGAATTGCAAGATGCTAAGATTGAACGTTTTGTATCTGAATATGGCGTGTCTCGTGAAGATGCAACAATCCTTACTGTATCTCGTAAAACTGCAGACTTCTTAGATGATACTGTTAAAGCAGGTGCAGATGCTAAGACTGTTGCTAACTGGATGCTTGGTGACTTGTCTAAGATGATCAATGAAAGTGGTTTAACATTTGCTGAATCTAAGGTAAGCCCTGAAAACTTAGCTGGTATGATTGCCCTAATCGACAAAGGTACAATTTCCGGTAAAATTGCGAAAAAAGTTATTGTATCTATGTGGGAATCCGGCAAGGATGCTGATACTATCGTGAAAGAAGAAGGTCTAGTTCAAATTACAGATACTGGTGCTATTGAAGAGATTGTTAAGCAAGTTATTGCTAACAACCCACAACCAGTAGCAGACTTTAAAAGCGGTAATGGTAAAGCTATTGGCTTCTTAGTCGGTCAAGTTATGAAAGAATCTAAAGGCCGTGCTAACCCTGGTATGGTAAATGAATTACTTCAAAAATTCTTGAATGACTAATATGAGTGTTAGCCTATATTAGCATTAAGCAATATAAAAAAAGAATCCCTTCAGATATATGAGTTTATATCTGAAGGGATTTCTATTTGCCATTATGATACTAAAATATGATATAATAAATTGTATAAAATCAATTGGTATTTGGTCATATAAAGGAAATACATATGAATGATCAACATAATATAAACAATAATCAAAATACATATAGAAATGGTCAATCAGGTGATACTTATAGTAACAATACTTATTCTGCTGCACCTAATACGCGCGTATTATCCGATGATGAGCGACGAGAATTTGATGGTGTAACTATTGAAGAAGTAGGCGATTCCGTTCATGTAGATTCAACGCCAACCAATATAAATGAAGAGCAACAATATTACAATGAACATAATCAATACGAACCGAAAGTTAAGGTGTATAGCTTTAGTAGTACAAGCTGGCTTAGTCGAATTATATTGTTCATTGTTTTAGCGATTATTTTGGCTGCCGTTGTATTCTTTGGCAGTATCATTCTCACCGTCGCATCTGTTGTTATTTTAGTGGGTGCCATTATTTCTATTATATTTAGTCTCTTTTAATGGTATAATACATATATTATAAAATAAAGCTATAGAATACATTGATAAATAGGGCTCTATA
>OGJT01000190.1_pt1 | contig 38346 bp, 63 predicted proteins | sample 1572331 | NCBI WGS metagenome assembly OGJT01 (sample SAMEA2582094, study PRJEB24529) | metagenome | biome: Human gut stool | place: China | collected 2011
ATAAATGCTGTTATATCAACGTTTTAACGATGTTAAATACCTTATCGATAAAGGTCAGCATAGTGTTCTATAGTTTTTTATAATGCACGAAACCGTATATTATCATAATTTAGTGATATATAACAATATATAAATATTATAACCATTGCACTTTTCGTTGCACAAAAAAACGGCCGTCATTGACGACCGCAGCCCCACTTGCGGTGGGGATAACAAATTAAAACCCAAACATCTAATATCTATATTTGGATCACACCCACATACGTGGGGATAACTATTTAAGTATATATCAGTGTAATGAAAAAGTAACCCCCGAATAGGAGCTGCTTTTTCATTTTATCCATGTTGTGAAACTATCTTTTGATAAGTTTCAAACTCTTTGACGAAAGCCAAGTCGTCAAAAGTCATGCTTTCAACACGCTCAGCGTCAAAGTTGGCATATGACACTTTCGGGTTATACTCGCCAACAATGCTTGCGGCTTCAGCAGCATAGGCCAGTTTGCCAACCAGCTGGCCTTTTGGGTTGACGATTGCGACCACTTCGCCACGATATTTAACTATGATACGGTCAAACTGGTAAAACATTTGCCATTTGTTGACAACGTTCTTTTCATCGCCACCGCCTATAACCGAAAAATATTGATTAACCAGATCAATGACCGTTTCATCGTTGATAGCTTTGTACAGCTCTTTGCCGTACATATCAGCCAACTTGTGGACTACCTCCCACTTGGCTGATTTCATTTTGTCGGGGTTAGCCCGGTAAGCTTTCAGTGTTGGGATTGACGCCCCAGACGCTTCTTGCATAGTTTCAAAGCTATACTTCTTTTCGGCGATTACCGCCTTTGCCTTTTCAAAATCGTTCATGACATTTTCCTCCTATTTGATATTTGCCAGGTCGGCAGCTACGGCGTCGACCATCTCTTGCTTGTATGGTGCAGAGTAGCGGTTAACCCGCGTGTAGTCCGCCTCAACTTCACGTGTTTTTACATTGATCCAAACTTTGATGGCCTTGACTGCACGCTGTTCAGCTGGGAAGATCTCTTCCCCGTTCCACTTGCCGTAGTGGAACATACCATCATGTTTGTAAATGTTCAGGTACAGACGATCATGATCATCTGTAGTCCAGTGGTTGTAGCCTTTGCTTTCAAGGGCCTTGATTTGCTTTTCGGATAATCCCTTAGCCATCTTCCAGGCCATCTTGAGTGCGCCAGAGATATATTCGATTGCCTTGCCACCAAATTTCTTAGCAGCTTCCCGAGCAATTTTCCAAGCGTTAGTCATGATCGTCTTCATTTTGATTACCTCCCTTTCTTTATGCTTTTATTATAACACACATAGTATATTTTACAATACTTATTTAGATATTTTATAATACTTTTTAGGTAAAATAAAAAGTCCTACACACGGCTGGTGTTAATCAAGAAGAGGACTCACCTCTTTTCTTTTTTTGATATTTTTTGGCGCCATGTGTAGGGCTTGTATTTAATTGTAGATATTATTCAAACGATCCGTATGCTTCATTGGTGCGTGCATCTCGACAGGCAACGTAGCCGTACTGGCCGTTAGCTCGTGGCTGGCGCAGATAGACAAAACCATTAGTCCGTGCCCATGCATCATACTTAACTACTGATCCGCCATAGAGTACCGCAATAACAGAACTGGAAGGCGTAGCTCCCCAGCGTAAGTGCAGGACATAACCAGAGCCTACCGTAAACTTGCCATTTTCGGCATGCCAGGTAACTCCCAAGCTGTCCCGCCAAGTAGTGCCGGCTGATGTAGACTCTGCAGCAGCTTTCTTATCTTGCTGTGGTTGTGGCTGAGTCGTGGGTTGAACCGTGCCATCCCCTTTGGCCAGCTTGTGCCAGCCGTCTGCATCAAGATAAAACTCAGAGCGGTCCATCGTATTGCCGGTGAACTGCCAGCCAGTCAGATTGGACCAAGGGGCAAACTTATACGAACTCAGGAATGCTGGCACTGCCCAGCTGTTAGCATAGGTAGGATAACCAGCCCCCACAAGCCACAGGAATTGGAGCAGTTGGCTACTTGCCAAACAGCACTGAACTGTACATAAATAATTGGATAGACGCCAGTCTGGCTATGTACGTAGTCAACAAACGTCCGACACCAGTTAGCATTACCCCAGCTGGCATTTTGTCCTGCTTCCCAGTCCAAGCCAAGAATTGCTTCACCGATGTAGTTCTTGACATTAGCAATGAAATACTTGGCTTCTTCAACAGGATCACCACCGCTGGCATAGTGATATACGCCTAGCAGTTTGCCTGCGTTTTTAGCTGCTTGGTAATCCGTGTCGCAGAATGGATTGACATAGCCAGTACCTTGCGTAGCCTTTACAATGACACCTTGTGCATTAGGATCGGTAGCATAGCTACGTGGCGAGCCGGAGTATACATCTACTACTTTAATTGTCATAATATCACCTCTCACTTGCTAAGCACTGGCTGCGTGTCATTTACGTTGTCAGTGTTTTTTTGTTTCTTGTCGCCTAGCCCCGACTTCTCATAAGCTGATTGCACAACCGATTCAGCGTCCTCCGGCGCAATATGATGGCCGGACTTGGCCAGTGACGTCTGTACCATATCAACTGCCTTAGCGTACTTGTCAGCGCCAGATAGGTTGCGACTAGCCATCGTGTTGACAGCTGCTTCTGATACCTGTTCGGCCAACGTCCAAAGCTGACGCGATTGCTCCGTTTTGGCAGTCTTAGCCTTAGCGGTCAGCAACGGCTTTGCATAGCCCCACAGAAAAGCCACCAGTACGGCCAGTGCGCCAGACTGAATCAGCCATTCAACAATATTATTAACTGTCTTCATTGCTATTTGCCTCCTTTGTTCTTAGCGCCAGTGATGGCGTTGTAGTCCGTTGCGTCGTAGTCAGACTGAAGTTTGGCCAGAATTGCTTTGATCTGTGGTGGCAACCACAGTCCCATCTCGCCCCAGTTTTCCGTGATTGATGTTAAGTAGTTTAAGATAAATCCCCACACCATCGTCTGTGCCAGCCAGGCATAGTCCAGACTGATCAGATACGGATAGATACTGATGATGCTAACCAAGACTAATGTATGCTTAATCAGCCCGAAAAGGCCCTTAGTCGAATTCGTTTTGCGGACAAATGCCGATCTAATATATCCAGTAGCTACATCGATGATTACACACCAAGTAAACGCAATGATAAGCGGATCATCAACCATATGCTGCACTTGCCGAAACATTAAAATGTGATATGGCACCTCAAAATCCCCCCTTCAAAGCCGCCCCGCATGGTACTGTTGTCTTTCTTTGGCGACAAAAATAAAAAGATTACGCAGCCACGTAATCTTGTCCGGTGATTTCCTTAAATTGTTCAGCGGTCAGCCAACCGACAAAAACCGCGTCCTTGCATTGTTGTACCGTGAACAAGCCCATTGGGTAATACATTTTGAAAATAGAATACATAATTTTTACCTCGCTTTTAGTTATTTTTCTTTGCGTTTGCCAAAAGTGCGCCGGTTAGGCTAGCAATCTGCGTGCCTTGTTGCTTGACCGTCATTTGAGTTTGCAACAGCTGAGCAGTAAGTGTGCTGATTGTTTGATTAAAGTTGTTCGGCTCTTTGCTGGTGGTTTTATTCAGATCTTCGATTTCTTCTTTGCTAAGCGTTTCAACCCACTTGTTTTTGGCGACATCAAACTTTGGACGATACATGCCAAGACCGTTTTCGTCAGATGGCTTGACTGTGGTTTCGTTAGCACTTAGAGTTGCGTTTTTTGTAGCGATTTCCAAGTTGTCCAAATCACCATTGCTATCATAATGATAGATGGTAATCAAATCTGAATTGCTGACCCAGTTTTGGCCGTCCCAATAAGAATTGTCGGATTGTGGTGCTACCAATGTTTGACCATCTGTCAACACAGCATTATCACCAACGTTTTCAGCCCCTAAAAACTCGTGCATGCGATTTTTTGCATTGTAAAGATAAACTACTTTACTCATTAAAACACCTCCTAGCCAACAATCAGCAACGAAATCATAGCGCTAAATGGGGATAGATCGAAGCTATAACCATTTGTCATCGAAATTTTCCCGTTCTCTTGATCGAAACTCAAACCACTAGCGGGGCTGCCATCGATATATCCGGTTTGTGCGAAATACGAACCGAACAAGTTCTTGATATCGTCTGACACCTTAACAATATCAACCCGCTGTCCTTGTTTAACAGTTGGCGTAGTACACCAACCAGAAAATTCTAGAATTGTCAATCCGCCCGCTTTATATTTGCGCCAACACAAATTATTTCCACCGAAGCCATTAAGGCTGGTCAGCCCAGCTTTGCTCCACTCAGTACCACTACCACTAGCAGCGTTCAACTTTTCGAAGTTAGCTTGGATAGCTTCTGGCCCTTTATCCATTCCGCTAAAAATCTTAGTAAGGTCCATTTTTTCACCTCTTATTTAAAATAAATAGCCTTGACGCCATCGAATACGCCAAAGCTACCATCATCTAATTTCTGCATTGTTTGATTGTCGGAAAAGTTGCTGAATTTACTCGTGATTTCTAACGTGCTAATGCCGTTAGATACACTGACAACTTTAACCGGCAACGTTTGTCGATTACCACCACCAAAGAAACCGCTAGGCTCAGTGCCGATTGGCACGATACCGAGTGGATACTCCAGATAGATTACGTTGGCAGTTGAACCGACTGTTAAAGTCGTAGGAACACGAATGCGAATGCCTCGTGTCAGTACGCTAATACTTTTTGATTCGCTTTCTCGCAAGCCGTTATAAGCCATTACGCTTAAGGTGTACGCAGTGTTAGGCAATAAACCCGTTACCGTATAACTCTTACTACTTGTAGTTGCGATTAAAGCGGTGCCGTTGCGTACTCGATACTGCATGACATCACCTGCTTTTTAAGTCCAGCTCAAACCAACGCTGTTAGTTGTTACGTTGCTTGACGTAAGGTTAGATACGTTGACCAGTGCTTCATAGACCGTGATTGTTACCACGTTTGACGTCTTAGTGCCAATAGTTGCCTTAATCGTGGTTGCACCAGGCGCAATTGCCTTGATATTGCCAGACTGATCAACCGTTGCAACCGTCGGCGTGGTACTGGTCAGCGTGTAGTCCCCGTCCGTTTCGTTAGTGGGCGTTACCGTTACGCTGGCCTTAGCCGTACCACCAACTTCAAGCGCAGTCTTATCAATCGCAATCGTGATAGATTGTACTGGAATTTCGCTCGTAGTTACCGTTACGATGTTCGACTTGGCACTTTCGCGCAGCCCGTTGTAACTGCTTACGGCAAAACGATAGGTCGTTTTCGCTTGCAGCCCCGTAACCGTGTAGGTTTTCTTGTCAGTAACTTCCGCAATCTTAGTAAGTTCCCCGTCAGTGTCTGTACCCTGATAAATATAATACTTCAATTTAAATATGCCTCCTTAATTTAGTTGCGCCATTCTAGCCGCTGCGTGTGTTCATCAATATAGATAGCTCGCAGATCATTAGGGCTTGTCGGCTTGCTGAAATAGCCTGAACCGCCTGCAAGGGCGCTCTTACCTTTGCCTTCTCCAGTTAGTGCCAGTTGTGCGTTAACATTGCCCAGACTGACTTTAATTGTCTTGTAGCCATCGCGAACATACCATGCACCGGCGCTCGATTCAAAGTTCGGCGCGTCATCTAGGTAGAAATTACGCGGTAACCGAACCTTAATCGTGTTAGCGTCTGGATACGTAGCCATGCAAGGGACTAGCTTTGTGTTAGTTTGACCAAAACCGCTTGGGCCACTCCCAAGCCCGTTTGGCTCGGTACCAATTGCATACTCGTAGTACATGACTTTTGGTTCTGGATAATCACCTTGATTGTGTACGATTGTGATTTCGTACCCGTAAAGCAAGTCTTCCAGACTATCAGCCGTAACCATGCTTGCGTTACGCTCGGCAACCATGCCATTAGACAGTGCAATGACGTTGGTACCGTCTGGGGTTTCGTCCTTATGCTTAACGCGAATTTGCCAAACAGCGCCATGCCCGTCATCGTAGTTATCCCAACCCTTCGTGATTGCAAGGTCGTTCGCAGCTAATGCAGCATAACTTTGCATGGTCGGGACATCGCTGAATTGCCATGCTCGATCGTGGAACTGAGCTTGTTTCAGCGTTTCTTGGATTTGTTGCGTCATCTCCAGCAGTTGATTATAGCGAACGTACAACCCATTCTTAGGGTCGTTCACTTCTGCCATTGCGTCGTTCAACGATTGCTTGTACTTAGCCAACCATTCGCTGAATTCCTGACTGTACGTTTCGCCCGCTTCATTAAGCTTGTCCTTAATCGCGTTGCCTTTATCGGTTACTTGCTCAAGGATTCGTTCAAACTCTCCGATATAATCTCGGCCGGCATTCCCAACGTGTGCAAAAAACTGGTCATCGATAACATCAAAATCCATGTCAACGGTTGATACCGTTTGACCATCTCGCCCGATGAACCGAACAAAAAACTGTTGCCAGTGTCCAGGCACGTTAAATGTGCGCTCGTCAAAGTGTAACGTTACCCGTCCCAATGCGATTTGGTCGTTGCGATCATTAGCTTCAACATGGTAGATATGCTTGTGAACGTATCCTTGACTGTCGACACCGCCATATTCGTATTTCCAGCCCCGCATATCAACGGGAAGGCTGTTGCTGGTGATATACACCGGCAAATAATCGTCCGTATCACCTACACGGCCTTTGAAATAGCCGCTAATATCAAGGATTTGGTCTTGATAGCGGGTTAAATCAAGCGTTAGCCGTGCTTTTTCTCGTAATGCCATTCATTCACCTTCTTTCATCGTTCGTTCAAAGTGTCTTCGTCAAGGCCGTATGAATCCAGAAAGCCATCGACTTTATCTTGCTTTGCAGCTAACAGCTCAAAGCCCTTTGCGATAGCTTCTCGAACATCTTTCCCATACTGGGCTTTGCGTATCGTTTCCGCAATGCTTTTCATATCATCGGTAGTTGCCATTAGTTAGCTCCCTTCAACTTATCAACTTCAGCTTTCAATTTGTTAAAGTCCGCTTGCGATACATAGCCCGCCGGTATCTTATTGTTAATGATCGATTGCAATTGTTTCATATCAAACTTAAGCTGCGTTACATCTTCGCTGCTTGCTCCGTTCTGAATAATCGTAGTTGTGCTTGACATGTTAGATTGACCGCTCGCTTGAACCTCAGCTACACGGCTAACGATAACCTTAACCCGCTCAAAGTCTTGCGCTTGACGGCTCGTTTCTAGTTGATAATCGGTCAGCCCTAACGACTTATCGCCGATAGTCAGCGTTGACTTGTGCGGTTGCAAGAGGTCAACTTCTTTTTGCACCACTCGCAGCAACTGTGATTGCGCTACATACGGGTTGATGAACATATACCGATCAGCAACTTTAAAATGGTCAAAGTTAGGCAAATGCAACTCAACGGCGCTGACTTCCCAGCTCTCTGGCACTCGTTGTGCGTCAATCCATGCTTTCGCTTGGTTCATCAAGTCGTTAGCATCGGTCACTTCGTTGAACTCAATCGTACCGTTGATAATGCCAAACTCTTTTTGCAAATCTGGTATATCGATATAGTCTCGCCCTTGATTGACACTAGTAATCGTTAGTTTTGGCCTAGCAGCATTTGAGTTGCTGACCTCTTCTTTCTTACTTTCGTCTTCGGATTGCGAACCATCACCACCATTTTTGATTAACGCTTGCGGGTCTAACCAAGTGTCATCGTTCGTGAACGACTTCTTGACGGCTTCATAAAAATCGGCCTTAGTTACGCCAACGTGCAAGTGATCAGTGTTTCGCCAACCGATAACATCACCGGTTTTGACCTTATCACCAATGTTGACGCGAATCTGATCGGCACTGCTGAACGCCTCTTGATATACGATATTAAAACCGTCCGTACTATGCGTTACAACATAATTGCCAAGCCCGCCCATGTAGCCTTTGAAAACTACCGTGCCACCGTGAATAGCATGCACTTCACTACCCGGGTGATCTACGGAACCAAAATCTAATCCATCATGAAATGAATTAGGTCTAAAGCCACCATCATAGCCGAATTTTTGGGCTTGGCTAAAACTACCTTCGCCAACGCTAGGAAACGGCCAGCCCCAACCATTTGTTGTCGTCGTTGTCGTGGTATCACTAACTGGCCCGTTAACTCGACGGGTACCAGTTGGGCTCCAACCACCTGCAACCGAAATATCGGCAAGCCAATTGGAATCGTTGAACAGCGCTAAAAGCTGGTGAAAGCCCTTATGAATATCTTCATAGCCCTGTACTTTCCACTTGTCGAACGTTTGTTGGATATACTGTAACAGCCCCGTTGACGGGTGGCCCGCCTGAGCGTTGCTGTCCCAGTTGTTCGTGACGGTTTCGCTACCCCCAGATTCCTGATTGATACGCCTTAGAACAGCGTTCAACCCGTTCTGGTCAAGGTTGACGTTCATCATCTTCGCAGCATGCTTAATGGCTTCTGTCCAATCGCCATTAATAGCAGTCGTTGCCCCACCGCCAGTCGTTGTTGTTGAGTTTTCGCCGTCAACCTCGACTTTTTGGGGTTCTAACTGTTTACCCAATGGGACGAGCCTAGTTATAACCTTTGTGGGGTCAATCGTAAGGCTCGCTGACTTCATGTTAACTGCTAACTGGATAGGCGTATCGTTCTTGTGATCGTTGCCAATGTCGGTTACATAGTCAAGCATGTTTGGGCCGTCCGGTTTGTACTCTGTTACCAGATAACCGCCCAGCTCGTTAATCAGCTTGTCTTTGATTGCGTCCCGTGTTTTTGGATAATCAATTTGCCGATAAGCGTCATCTTTATTGTTGGTAACGTTGCAGTTACGCAGTTTGAACTGCTTATACTGTGGCACTTGGCTATTGTGGACATCAATCAATGATTGAAGAAATTCTTTCGGTGTTAGCCCAACCGCTTCATAGAAACGCTGACTGCTATCTAGCAGATACGCTTCAATATCTTCGAACGTGTACGTTCTGATGAAGCGCCCGCTTGATTGCATTTCTTTCTTTGGCTTGATTGCTCGGCCACGAAACAATAGTTTATCGTCATCATAGACTTCAACGTGCGTGTGCATTGGCCTAACGTTGTCAAACAGCAAGTTATCACGGTTTACGGTTAACTCTAGATCATCAATATCAGTTTCTTTGATCGTTAACTTGCCTTCGCTGACCGTTCGATTTACTCGCTGATCAAGCACGATAAAGCCGTTCTTATCAGTTGGTTCGTTATACCCGATAATGCGATACATTAAACCATCTCCTCACGTTTGAAAACAAACTCAATCGTGCCGTTGCCAGACAAGTTAATTTTGTTGTCGCCTATATCAAGCACTACTTGCGTTTGCTTGTAGTTGCCATCGTTTAACGACACTTCGCCGAAACTCCCTTTCGCCTTGATGTTCCCTGTTACCACGAATGACGATAGAACCGGCCGTGAGCCAATGTTTTTAACATTGACGTCCTGACTACCATTGACGCTGAACTTGACTTGTTGCCATATCCAGTGCGGGAAGAAAACATCGTCCCAGTAGTCAGCGCCTTCGTTGTGGTTCGTGTAAGCATAGGGATATGCAGTGAACACGATTGACGCTTCTAGCGTTTCATTGTCGCTGCTATCATCAACTTCAACGCTCTTGCACTTGGCCCACCAGTAGTAAACCGGTTCGTGAGTATCAACCAACTTGCCCCAGTTGTGGGGCATTAGTTGCCGTTTCAGCTCTTGTTCAAAGCCTTTGCGGTTGTGATACTCTTCGCCGACATATAACAGCTTGTAGGTGATTTCTCGGTTGTTGAAAAACCGTTCGTTATCGATCATCGAAAAATCATAGCTACCTTGACGATATGGCACGCTTTCAGTGATTTCTTGTTCTTCCGGTGTCGGTGCCGTTCGCTCGGTCAACCACCAACCAGATTTAATGCTGTCAAAATCAGCGAAAGCAAAACCTTCAACGTTCGGCAACGTGTCAACGTCAACTTCGGTTGGCGGTAAATCCCTAAATATGAATTCCATTAACTCCACCTATCCTTTAATGCCGTTCGTTGTCCTAATCGTTGATCGTAACTGCCAGCCGTTGCGCCAACAAGCACGCCAGAATCAAGAATCATCGTTGTATCTTTGCCTGCAATTTGACGCAGTAAAGCGTTGTTCTGCATTTGCAAAGTGCTGTCTTGCATGGTCAACGAACCGGCGAACCGTGATTGTACATCGCTTGCCATGCCGTTCAAGCGGTTAGCAAAACCAGATACATCAGGTTGCATTGCGTCGGTGATTTGCTTGTTCATTGCCAAAACAGACTTTTGAACATCGCCAAAACCATCAACTAACCCGTTGCCCAGACCGTTCATAATTGCATGACCGGCGGGAATCAGCAAACGCCTGTCGACGCTGATAGGCCCTTTGTGGGCTTTAATCCACTTGCCAATGCCACCGACAAACGACTTGACACTTTCCCAAGCCGATTTAAGACCGCCAAGCAAACTGTTCATGATTGCCTTACCGTTAGCCGATAAATCAATATGAGCAACCGCATTAATGATCTTGCGTCCAACCTGCGCCATTGCGCTGCCTAAGCTACCCATCATTTGCAGAATACCTTTTATCAAAGCAGTTATAATTTGTGCCCCTGCTGCTATAATCTGCGGTAAGTTGCTAATGATAGCCCCTGCTAATGTGACAATGATTTGTAACGCACTAACCACAAGCAATGGCAGCACTTGTGCAATACCATTAATTAGCGCTGTAAGAATCTCTACCCCAGCTTCAATGATCTGTGGCAAATTGCTAATAATAGCATTAGCAAGTGCCATAATGATTTGCACTCCGGCCGTAATAAGCATTGGCAATACGGTAACAATGGCGTTAGCAAGTGCCATGATAATTTGCAGACCAGCCGTAATGATCATTGGCAAACTTGCAACTATGGTATTGATAAGCGCAATCAGAATCTGTACGCCCGCAACTATCAGTAGTGGCAACGCAGCTGTAATCGCTGTGGTCAACGACGTAATGATTTGTGTACCAATCGCAATGATTTGTGGAAGGTTCTCAGAAATACTGTTAGCAATACCTACAATGACATTAGTTATCATTCCGACAATCAGCGGAATGTTTGCGACAATAGCGTTAGTTACGTTCGTGATAGTATTGCTTAACTGGTCGAAAACTTGAGTAATGCCATCTGCGTTTAGCTGTCCGGTTTGCAACCAAGCTGTTACAAAACTAATGACAGCCCCCGCAGCAAGTCCCCAAGGGCCAGAAATTCCTAATGCAGCTAATCCTATTTTGGTTAAGACGCTAACAATCGTGGAAGCAATACTGCCAATGCCGCCCATTTTGGTTATAAATCCTTGAATAGTTTGGCTAACACCACTCAATACATTTTTTACCGTGTTACAAGCAACGCTAACAACATCACTAATTTTCCCCCAAACAGATGTAGCGATTGTCGATAGTGTTTGCCATGCATTTGATAGCCACGAAACAAAAGATTGCCACATTTGGCGCCCTTTTTCAGTTTGAGTGAAGAAATAGACTAATGCAGCCACAATTGCAATAATAGCTGCAATCACAATCATTCTTACCCCGCCAAAGACTTTAAAGGCAGCATTGAGTTTTTCAATTGATTTAGTTACTGGGTCAACTCCCAACATAACATCATCAAATGTCATGGTTTTCATAATCGCTTTGAATGTTGAAATAGAAGTTTTCGCACTATCAACAAACAATACAGCCTTCTTCAATAAAGCCATCTGTCCAGCAAATGCACCAATTCCGATAGTTAATGGTATAAGCCAATCCTTGTTAGCGTTAACGAAATCAAACATTGACCTCAACGAGTTCAAAATAACCGTCGTTCCTTGCGTAACAATTGGCGTTATAGCGGTAAAAAATCCGTTAATGCCAACTTTCATGTTATCAAGTACTTGCGCGATAGAACCGAAACCGGCTTTGCTAAAACCATTGTTAATGGCAGTTAGCATGTTTCCAAGGTTCTTTACGACACTAGCTTTCAAGTTCGCAAAACTGGTTGCAATCCCGGCACTATTTTTCTTTGCAAGTTGAGCAAAACCGTTTTGGCCCTTGTTAAGTTCGATGAATTTATCATTCAGCTGGTCAACTGATATTTGCCCACTTTGCAACGCGTTATAAAGGTCCTGTTCGGCAGATTTGCCAGTGAAACCAAACGCATTTGCAACCTTACGCAGCGCGATAGGCATAGTTTCCATTAACGTCCGGTAACTCATCATATCGACTTTACCGGTTGACAACATTTGCGTGTACTGTTGCAGACCTCGGCTAGTATCAGCAACGCTTGCTCCGCTCGCCAGAAAGGCATTGTTAAGAGCTAACGCTGACTTACTAGCCTTTGTTGCGCTACCCGTCAATGGTGCTAACTGCTGCGCAACCGAAGTGATATCTTGCAATGACGTTGGCAATCCATCAATGCCTTTTTGCATTAACTTGCTTGATTTAGCAACATCCCGCGCCGAATACCCCAACGCGTCCATAACGACTGGATACTTGTTAAGAGTATCGAAACGGTCAATTGCCCCGCCGATTGAATCTTTAACAACGCTAAATACTTTGCTTGCAACCGCAACAAGCCCTAAAGACGTTGCCAGATTTTTAACAGAACTGGTTGCCCATGTTGTAGCACTTGCCGTTTGGTTGCTTTGACTAACAACTTTGCTAAGGCTATCAACAGCTGATTCCATCGTTTTGGTGAAATTTTGATCGACGGCGGAAAGAATCGCCTCGATGCTCATTTCTTGTGCCATTCTAACCGCCACCTTTCCATGCTTTCATATCAATCAGACCGCGCTTTTTAAGCTCTTGAAATTCCTTGTAGCGCCTTTGGAACAGTTTCGTGGTGTTTTCCTTGTCATTGTCGTTAGAACGTCCATACTGGGCGTTAATCGCCGATAATGACTTGGTTATACCGACATCTTTAAGGAACTTTTGAACAGACCCATACTTCCACTTTGGATTTTTACCACCAGTAGTTGCCTGAACGGCATAGTTGTACCACGCTTGGTATGCCTGGTCTTCACGCTTGCGAATCGCTCGCAGTTCGTATGCTTCAAGCCGTAGTTGATACTCAGCTAACGTGATACGCTCTGCCTGTTTTACATCGTTAAAGCCTAGATATGCCAGGCAGTTGACCAAGATCATGCGATATGTTTCTTCACTTGTCTGGTCGTCCTCTTGACTATCTAGGCTTTCAGATTTTTTGTCGCGGTCCGCGCAGCATTGCTTGATTTCAGCTCCTTAGTGACGTCATCGAACAACTTATCAATGTTCGTTTTCTTATCATCAAGGTAAGCGTCAATATCGCTTTGCGATGGCCGTTCCCTATTGTCCCACGCAGCACAGTAAAGCAGATCTGCCAGTACGGCAACATCATAGCTTCGTAGTGCGGGAACAGCTTTAGTTAGTGCCATACCGAAATTTTGTTCAACGCCTTTAATGTCAAGCGTCATGCCGATTTTTCGATCAAGCTCACGAATAAAGCGAACGCCAAAATTAAGGTTGACATCTTTGTTGTTAACTTTGATTTGCATTAAAAGCCCTCCTAGTTGTCGCTAACGCCTTGCCCAGCGTCAGTTTCCTTGTTCCAAGCCTTACCAGCGCCATCAGTACCATCATTCTTTGGCGTACCTTCAATTGCGCCAACGCCACGGAAGATGTAAGCCAATTCGGCTTCTTGGTCTTCACTCAGCGTTACCCAACCACGAACTGGACCATAGTCAACCGTGATAGTCGTTTCACGGCTCGAAACATCGTCTGGATCGTTATCGTTGCTGTCTTCAGTAACCTTGCCCCGCAGATACAGTGCATAGTATTGACCGTCTGCATTCTTACGTTGCCGGTTAACCGCCCAGAATTCCATTTCTTCGTTATCGAAAATAGAATCAAGCAGTTCGTCGGCAATCTTGGACCAGTTGTTTACAAATTCAAACTTGAAATCAGTTTCCAAGCTCGACGTGGTAGTTACCGTCCCAGACTTAGTTTTCTTTTTATCAGAGTCGCGTTGTGGGTCAATGCTCAAACTCGTTTGATACGGGATAAGCTGACCGGCTACTTTAGCAGCCTCCGCTAATTTGCGGGCATAGACAACGACGTTAACACCCTGAATTTTTTCTAAATTAGCATTTGCCATTCTCTCACTCCTAACCCAATTCGAACACAAGCGACACAATGCCATGCATTAACACGGTATCCTGCACGCTTGTATCAGTGATAATTTGATTGCTGTTAAGCGACGGCCGACCAACGAACCGGAAATTTTCGGAAAGTAAAACGCCCTGTCCGATTGCAGACAAGGCGTTCATCATCTTTGCCACGTTGTAGCGATTCTCTCCAGTGTCCCACACGTTAAGCGTGATGTCGATTCTAGCCCCGTAGGCGTCCTTATATGGACTTATGGTGGAATTTACATCACCAACGTTAACGAACGGGTATGGGGCATTTTCACTCTCTAACGGCAAATGATCATACACGGTATAACCTAGCTCTTGTGCTTTGGAAAATACCGCGTCGAATAGCTCCTGTTCAGGTATCATGGCCGTGCTCCTTTCTTACTTCATCATCTTTTTAAGATCGTTAACAAACTGAACACTCTGGTACGCAAATGCCGGTTTAAGTGTAGGCCGTGCCGACATGAATCGAGAACCGAATTCCAAGTAAGGGAAATACTCAGTGTGTGGTGCAACAGCTACCGTCATGCCAGCGTTTGAGAACGTAGTAGACAGCGAACGTCTAGTAGCACCAGTTGCATAACCAGCTGTATACGCAGCAGCCATGTTCTGTGCCGTTTTCGTCTTAAGCAACGCACCATGTTTAGCAACAATCGTTTTCGTTTGCGTCGCCATCATCATAGGTCGCTTGGCGATTGCTCGTTGTAGTTCCCTAGCGCCTTTAATTTGAAACGTTACTTTAGCCATTGCTTTCACCTACAATCAAAGTGAACAGTTTTAACGGTTTTCGCATTGTCTGCAGTACATACTTTTGCTTTCCATCGTCAATGGTCAGGTATGACCACTTAGGCGGTGCAGCATAAAGCCGTATTACTAGACTGTTCTGTTTATAGTCGCCGAATAATTGCACCGACTTAACCGTGCCAACATCAGTAACATTGCCATGCAAGGCTGAAACTAGCTTTTCTCCGCCTACATAGCCGTGTGTTTTGGGGTCATAGTGCCGTTCCGACTTATCATAGAACTTGATAACGTGGTCAAAACGCATTTAATCGCCCCGCTTTCGATAGAACGGGTCAACCGTAGTTAGTACGCCATGACTATGACGTTTGCGCCAATCGTCAATATCAGCCTGGTAATCATCGAAATCGTTGCTGTTAAACGTAATGCTTTCGCCTTCTTGGGTGTATGACGCCATACCCTCGTTTTTAAGACGATTGTAGCGCCGTACAGCAACTTCAATCGGAATGTAAGCTAATTCGTTAGGCACTTGTTCGCCAGCGTCTAAGGCTAACTTAAACCGCAGTTGTAAGTCAGTGTTTTTAAGAATCAGCGCCAAAACAGAATCTTGGCTTGTGTCATCAGTCGCAAGCCCTAGCATTGTTTTTAAATCGTCAAGACTTGCCATAATAAATCACCTTATCTACTAGTGTCCCGTACCGCTAGCTTCAGCCGCTGCTTGAACCGTTGCGACAACCACCTTCGTATCGTCATACAGGAACGCTGCAAAGTGTTCAGTTGCCGTCATCTTAGTAGCATCATGATCAATATCTTGTTGTGTCTTAAGTAGTACGTTACGCTTCATGACCAGTTTCAGTGCTGGTGAGCTTTGGTTAGCTTTGATCAAAATCATCTCGGTATCAGTCAGCTTCTTACTCCGTACGATTTGAGCACCCAAAACATCGTAGTACGTGCCGTTAATAACTTGGTTAGCTCCGGCTTCACTACCTAGCTTCTTGTTAATTGCGTCCATACGTAGTTTAGATGCCGTCTTAGGGCTCATGATAGCAACGACAGTGGAATCATCTTCATCATTAAAAACATCAAGTGCCGTTTGCAGGCCTTCAACCGTTGGCGTGATCGTTGCCTTTTGACTGCCACTCTTCGCAGCAGTCAGTACGGCTGTATCAACAAAATCAGCAATGCTCAGTCCCAGTTGCCGAGTGCTTTCACCAATTGCATCACCGTAACCAGACAGCACAGCTTCATCAGTAATCATCGTACCCTTGGCTGCTTTTTGAACCTTAACCTTGGTCATCTTAGTGCCTAATTTGTCGAACGGGATCGCTTGGCCTTCGGCAATGTTTTTTGCATCACCAATGTAGGTGAACTTAGGGAATTGCAGAGTATCACCGGCGTTGCCAACAAGCGTGTTATCAACTTGTGCAAGTGGTGTGAACCGCATTGCGTGTTGCATCGTGTATTGAACAATTGGCGCATTGACCTCAGGATTTACCAGGTCCGCAATCATCGTCATGTTATCTGCCATAGTTATTTACCTCCTAGAATCTTCACATATTCGTCGGGATTCTCACGCTGAAATTTAATTCGGTCGGCGGGTTTCAGTTTGATAAGATCGTTAGGCGTCAATGGCTTAACCTTCTTCCCGCTAACTCGTGGCGTTTTCCCCGCTAACAGCTTGTTTCGTTCGTCTTCTCGAATTGCCTCAATCGCAGTCAGCAGCACGTTAACGTTTGCTTGAGTGCTTTCGGCGGTGTCTGTTACAACCAGATCAAGCAGACCGTTATCAGCGTTGTTAAAACCACCGTCTGCTAACATTTGCTTGGCACTATCGCGCATTTCGTAGCGTGCCAGTTTTGCAGTAGCCTCTTTTGCTCGCTTGTTTGCTTTTTCCAGTTCGTAGTTAGCCTTTTGTTCGGCGTTCATATGGGATAACTTCTTGGCCTCGTCTTCCTTGGCCTTAAGCTGTTCCTTTTGACGTTCCAAACGTTGGCTAACAATCTTGTTAACTTCGTCTTGCGTGAAAGTCTTGGCTTGTTGCTCGCCATGCTTTTCTTCGCTATCACTTGGCTGTTCTGGCTCGGTATTTGGTGCACCGTCCGAACCTTCACCGCTTTGTTCAGCGAAAAATTGCAACATCATTGGCAAGCTATGAGTTTTAACAAGCCCGCTTTGTACTAACTTTTTGTACATGGATACACCTCGTTTTAAGCCCGGTCGGCTATATAGTCCGAACTTGTTCTTTTAGGCCTGCAAATAAGTCAAAAAGGCCAAAATTTAAGCATGAAAAAAGAGAACCCTTGCTATGCATGAGTTCTCTTGAATTTGTTTTTAACTATGCCTAGCCGCAGCTAAACTTTCTTTGCACCAATAGCTTTTTCAAGCGTCTTTGAACGTTTACCGCCGACAAGATTATCATCTCTGCCATCAACCCACGTTTCAGATATGCTGCAACGACAATTTGGGTGCTCTGGAATCTCTGGCACTTTAGCAACCGTATAGACACCTTCGCCGAATCCACTATCACGACTTGCAATCGCTCGACAAGCAGGGCACGCTTTCGGTTCGGCCAGCCACTGGACGTAGTTGTAGCCGTGCTTTTTAATCGATTCAAGTTGCACGTTCGTTTGGATTCTCGCACTTTCAGTCCGTGCTAATCGCTCGGTTACATATCTTTGATTGCCAACCGCTGTTTTGACCTGTTCACGTAGCCGTGTAGCCATTTTACGTGGATTTTGACCCTGTATCATACCAACACTTAAAACTTGGTCTAGTTTTGCTTTAAGGGCGTCTTGGTCAGCCCACAAACGTTGGCTAAACGTTGCCCCGTTGGTTTGTGCCATTAGAATCTTAGCAGCGTCCTTGCCTGTCCAAGGCGAACGTTGCGCGCTGTCCATCATGATACCGGCTTGCCTAATGACTTCTTTTTGGTAATCACCGCTCAACTTATCTCGCAGACTGGAATCGACTTTAACACCGGCTCGCAGCATATCAAGACCAACTTCGGACTTAAGATGTTCAAGCCGGTTGATTCGCATTGTAGCGTTGTAGACCTTCAAACGTTGGTTCACCTGGTCGCTAAAATCAGCATACGTTACTTTCTGACCGTTAGCCTGCATTTTCTCCGCCTCAGCCACAATTGACTTAGCTTTGGTTTCATACGCTTTGACGTCCATTTGTGTTACTTGGTCCTTGCCTACACGGTTAAGCTCTTTCTCGATACTATCGCTAATATCATCGATTGCTTGGTTGTAGTAGGTTTCTAGCAACTTGCCAAACTCAGCATCGTTTTCAAGCTGTTTGAGTTGCCAGGCCTTCTCTTGCTTGGCTCGCTCTTCCCAATAGCTACTCGGCATTTACATCATCGCCTTCATCATCATTGGCTTCGCTTTGGCTATCCTTGATGTTAGTCTTTTGCTGATCAGTCATGGACGGCATCGCCTGCAAGTTGTTTCGCACGTCTTCGGCTTGCTCTTCACGCATACGCTCGATTTCCTTCTTCGGGTCATCAACGATTGACAACGTGCTTAACTGGGTTTCCTTCGATACGATACCCGACAACGTAGACGCAGTTTGTGCCTCGTTCTCAACGTCAAGCGGAATGTTACGGGCCGGTACGATTTGCAAGTCTTTCATAACGTCAGCACGGCTAACTGTGCCAATCGCCTTGCCCAGACCTAACGCCGTGCCTAGCAGTTGACGCAGACTAATAGCAAATTTACGGTCTTCAAACGCAGCTTGATTCTGCATTGATAACAGCTTGTAACGAATTGCAACCCCGCTTGCGTTACCGCTGAACGCTTCATCGTTAAGGTTGGCGACCATTGCCGTTTGGAAAATATCATCTTTCAAGCGACTAAGCATGTTTTCTTGCATGTTGTCGCCGTCTGGTTTGGTAATAAAATCGACTTCACCTTGCGCAGCATCTGCACTTGGTGAGTAAAGCACGTGGTCTTGTTCCAAGTTAAGAACTGTTTTGCCGTCTTCATCTGTTGGCAACGGAATACCCAGAATCTTAAGGTAGGCGTTGTCAAAATAAGCAACCTGGTTAGCCTTCTGACTGATAGCACGGTCATACTCTTCGACCAACGTATCAATCTTGCCAATCAGCGAAAGGCGCTCATCGTTAGCAAAGAATTCAGCAGCAGGAACAAAGCCAAACACATGGTTGGTTTGTTCTTCTATCTTGCCGTCATTACCAAAATAAGTAATTTCTTTGTCGGTATATACTTCACCGCTCAACTGGTCGTTGTAGCTTAAATACCGCACAAACGCAACGGGATTCCGCTTAATTGTGGTGTCGTAGATCATAAAGCTACTATCAGGCGCAGCAACCGCAATTTCAGTTTCGCTGTTCTCGTTTTGGTAGGCCATCATGTATGACCGGCCATAGATAGCAACTTGCTTGGCAACTTCGCTCAGCTTGTCTTGAAACGAGTTGACGTTTAACCAGTCTTGCAGTCGTTCATTGGTGCTATCATCATCTAACGCAATCTTAGGTGGCTTGCCGATGAAATAACCTACATACGTATCAACAACGTAGTTAGCCCAGTTGCTAATGATACGGTTATCTGGACGCATCGAATAACGATCACGTGGTTTGCGCAAAATATCATGGTTACCGCTATACAAGTCGTAGTAGTGGTTATACTTCGTAGACCGTTGCCGGTTCTCGTTGACAAACTGCATTAAGCTAGTCGTGTCCAGCTCTTCACCAGCGAACAAATATACGCCTTCTTTCGTAACATAGCAGTTTTCGCTAATCGTTTTTTGGATTGCCATTCTCTCACCTCTTTTTCGTTAGCTATTAAACGCATATCGTGTGCGTTTAATCAGAAATATCTTGAACGAATCGTCCGTGCTTGGTTGTCGCGGTGCTGGTTAAATACTGCATAGCGCATGGAATCCATACAGTTATCCATTTTCTTAATTGGCACTCCCTTGTCGCTATCCCACACATATTCGTATATTTCATCAAGAAATTTTACTGGTGCATTTTTAAGGACAAAAAAATGACCGGTAGTCATAAGTTCTGAAACAGACTCGATACCAGTCAAAATATTTTTGTTAGCGTTACGGGCTTGAATACCATTCATTTGCAATTCTGATACATATTCTGGCCTAGCAGGATCGCACCAAAACGTTAAATTATAACCGTGCCTTTGCTGTATATCCTTCATTACCCGAATCCAGTAATCAATATATCTATGCGTAGCAGTATGCTCTTCAGTTAGGTAAGTGTTACCTTGCTGATCGTCTGCCCAAACAGTGATTGAAGTAGCGTGTCCTTCCGCAAAACCAAAGTCAACGCCACAGTAGTACGTATAGTCGCCATTAGTCGGAAGCTCATCAATCATCATCTGGTCTTTATCAAAGTCGCTGTAAACTAAGCCTTCTGCTGATACCCAACGACCATAGATTGATCTATCAGTAAACATTCCAGAAGGTGTTTGGGCTTTCAGCGATTTTACATACTCGGGACTAAGAAACGTATTATCATCAATCGTAAAATTAAAAGCCCGAATTCTTGCTTCGGGTTTCTTATTATCAATGTAATCTGTTTTCAGATAATGAACTGGTGAATCGGGGTTAGTCGTAACTACGATTCTGGAATTCTTCACAGAACAACGTTGCAATATTTCTTGAAATACAGATTGATCAGCCAATGATCCTTCATCAATGTACGCTGAATAAGCAGTAGCACCACGAATAGCACCAACACCTCGTTTATTCCCGGTATATACAGGAACAATATCAACATTCATGAAATGATAATGGCCGTGTCGATCTGCTTTTAGCTCAATTCCAAACTCGTTTTCGATTGACGCAATCACGTTAGTATAAATAGAGTTGGAACTATAACCAGCCAAAATAACGATAGGATGCGGATCATGTCGCATTTTTGCAAGTTTGGCCACCCTTCTAATTTCTAAAAGGAATATCCAATCGGAAATGAAGGTTTTACCAGCACGAACAGCACCAGAAAGAATTAAGATTCGCCAATCATCATGTAGATAAGATTGCAACACTTCCTGCTGTTTTGCAGTGAGTAAATCTGGTAATGCCAATGCTGATCACCCCTTTTCAAATAAAAAAGCACTCATAATGAGTGCTCCTGCATTTATACGTATTTCCAGATATAACCATTGGCTGTTTTGCGTTTTCCACGGCAACAAGCAATGACACTGCTTGACCAAAATCCATGTCGCTGTGCTTCCATTGCAGAAGGGTATGTTTTAACGAACTCCCCTGACTTTGTATATTGAGCAACCTTCTTGCAACGAGTCACATTATTTCTTTGCTTGTTTCCGATCTTCACTGCTCGTTTATTATAGCTATTGAATGGTGCTGAAAATTAACATGAAGATATCCACCATTATTGAAATTCTGTTTCAAGATTGTTTCTTTTGTATAGTAGGTTCCACCTTTAGGCGCTACATGTTTTCTAGGTAAAGTTTTTACTCTTCCTAAATTAGATACAGCATAAAGGCCCGCATAATTGTTGCCACGAATGGTCTTAACATTTTCCAGACTTCACTCGGTAAAGTCGGGGTGGTTGTATCTTTCCAATAATTCTTTATAATTGTCACTGTAATCATATCCTTTCTATGGTTACCAGCTCTAGGGTGTTACCAGCACCGCTAGGGCTTTTATTTTACAGTTATATTATATCATTTATTACTATCAGCTTTATCGCTTTCACGAGTTAACTTGTTCATGATTGCGTCTAAAGCTGTAACAACATCTTGACCGTTTTCTTCAAGCGACTTTGCCCTTGCCTCCGCCACTCGTGCATCAGCATTAGCCTTACGAACCTTAGCCCGTGTAAGCTCAGGCGTATCATTATCAGACAGCATACCGGCCATTTTTAGAATAGTAGTTGCTGATTGCAACTGAACCATTTCTGATTTAGCTTCTAACAACTCTTTCAGCTTCTTAAGCGCCTTACTTTCGTAGTCATTTTTAACAACAAGTGATCGGTACTGTTTTTGTGCTGCCTTGAACAACTCTTCGTTTTTCCAACTACTCAAAGTAGACCTGCTTCGGCCAACTGACTTAGCGATTTCTTCATCGGTCAACTCATCTTCAAACAGCAACACAACCGCTTTTTGACGACGCTTGTCCAACTCATAAAAAGGCCCGTCTTGTCCCTTTTTGTTTACTTTACTCATGGCATATCACCACACCTCATTTCGTCAAAATAAATAACGTTTGGTCGTTCCATTTTGTACCTCACAACTTCATTCTCGGCGGTTTAATGCTATACCTGACCTTTTTATCGATTTTCGTCTTAACGGGCTTGTGCCGCTCATTCTCGGCCTTGTGTCGCTCTCTGCATATCCGGTCAGCATAAGCCAACATGATATACTCAGACCGGCTACTGACTAGCCCATATTTCTTTGTAATAAACATTCGTTCGCTCACCAACCAAATAAAAAAGACGGGCCGAAACCCGTCCATTGAAACTGATGCGTAAGCAGCACGCCAACGACCACTGTCAACGTACACGCTAAAACTACTTATTAAATCAACGAAAAATAGTTTTATTTTTTGCCCGTAGGCAACGGAAAATGAAGGATTCGAACCTCCGAACGCTTTTTTCGCGTTACCGGTTTAGCGAACCGGTGCAATCAGCCACTCTGCCAATTTTCCAAAACCCGCCGGCGTTGATAAGGAACACCATGCCGGAAGGATTATATGCAAAGGATTATGCAACCCGTTTAATTTGTGCCATCTCTGGCAAAGGATAGGTAGTGGACTCGCACCACTTTTTGCATGCTGCCAACGCCGGTAGATCGTTCAAATAACGTTAACAGCAAGCCCACCTGGGACCTTCCAACTATCTGCCGTGTCTTACAGATAGTAACACCGTAAGGCGGAATTGCACCGCCTCGCAAATGATCAATATTGGAGCGATTAGGTTTAAGGCTTACGGAAGTGATCATTTGCCATCTTATACGGTATAACAAGCGGTTTCCCGCTCGTTAGGTAAAAAGTCGCTTTGCAATTCGCGAATATTTTTCTTGCGCATGCAAGCTTAGAAATCAAAGTATGACTAATCTAAACAATCGTCTTGAAAGGATTTCATTTCCAACAAAATTTGAAAGACCATCGGAACAGAAAGGTTCTATGCCATCTCTGGCACAATACCAATATACCGCATTTTCAAGGTTTGTTTAATCCCCTCTTAGTACCCCAGTTGGTACTACCTTATATACCACTTTTTAAGCAGTCGCTTTCTTCATGATTGTAAACGTAGGGAATAGCTCTTCAACTTGGTACTTTGCAATCGCTGTTTCGATCGTTTCTGAGAACTCATAGCATGCAAACTTTTCCGACTTATGCCAGCTCTTGTTGCTACTGATATGCAGCAGCTCTTTGACGTCTTCCACTTGTTCCCGTTTCACAAACCGGTTTTTCAGAATAACTCGGCTTTCTTCACTCAAACAATTGTTGATTGCGTCATACACCGCATTTAATGCCCGTGAATACTCCGTGTGAGCGATAAAGGCGTCTTCGTTGTGATTTCCACCACTACCACCGAAACCGCCGTCAGCAGACAATGATGGGCTTTTAATGTCTCCTGACCCTGCCTTGCGCAAAATATGGCTAAATGTCCGCTTGTTGAATCCATCGTCAAAGAAGAAATCGCGCACCGCTTGACGGGTTGCCTGCTCATCGATTTCGTCAAATAATTCTGCTTGTTTAACTGCCATGCCCTAACCCCTTTCGACTTCATAGCGACCCAGATATGGCTTTTCTTGCCGGCGTTTCAAATAGTTATGCAGCGCATGGGTTTTAAAGCCTAACGCCCGTTCTGCTGCTTGAATGCTGATATAGTGCATGACCTTACCTAGCTTTAAATCTTTAATGGTGATTTCCATGCCAGGCCTTTTAAATGACGGCAACTTTTGGTGCATAACCTTCAATGCTCCGTTCCTGCGAACGTGGTAAAGGTAGCTGCTTCTAGAAATCGGCACGTTCTCGATAACCCAATGCCAGTTTTCGCCATGCTCTAGCGCTTCCTTTTGTTTTGCGTAAATTTCAGCCTCAATGGCAAAGTTGTCAACACTTTGTCCTGGCTTGTGATAGCTTGCTCGCATTTCCTTAATCATCGCTTGCAGCTTCTTGTACTTCGCTGTTGCCGTTTCGCCGTCTGGGAAACCATCATCGTCCAGAAAGTCATACTCAAGATATAAATCGGGGCACGTTGTTCGATACCAGTTCTCCAACTGGCAAAACTCTTTCATGTCAATCATCTAATCACCTACCATTCTCACGATTGCCACTACTACCAATATTCAGAACCAGTACACCAGGCATGCAAAAAGGACCAAGCCTAACCTTTTCCAGTTTTTACGATTCATGCCGTTCCTCGCTTTCGATAACATGCTTGCCCGTTGTATATACGTTTTCCCAACCAGTTAAAATCTTTGAAAAGTGCTTTGAGTAGTAATGCCCTTCGTCGTTGTACATTTCATCAAGCAGCACGGTTTTGTTCAACTTGTTCAGCTCGACGATTTGATACAGCCTAAAACCGTCAATCAGCGTTACCAGCTCGTTGTTGCGGAATGCTTGTTCTACATTGTTAATCATCTTTTAAAGCCTCCCACAGTTTTTTTACAAGCTCTGGATTTGCGGTAAAATCGATTGACACTGGGCCAGTTTTATATAGATTCTCTGCGATTTGGGAATACTGGTATTGTTTGCGCCATTCGTAGGCTGGCTCAGCAGCTAGTGCGCTTCGTATGTTAATGTGGCGGGTCTTTTGCGACCGGTTGTTATTAGTTTGCAGCATCTTTTCAGAGTGTTGCCAATCAGCCGGCTTTACCTGCAGCAATCCTAGTGGATCCGTCTTCAAAGACTGTTGGAGTTTCTTCTCCAGGATTTTGCCTTCAAGATCGTTCTCGCGATAATAGGCACGCTTGCGAAACTTATATGGCCTGCATGTAACTTTATTAAGCCGTTTGTCAAAAAGCCCACCTCTGTTAGTTTCGTTTACGTGCTCTCTGACCAAACGCCCAATGTGAGTGCGTCCCTTGTGTTGTTTTGCTCGTCTAGTGCTCATTTAATCGTCCCCCATATCGTTCCAGAAACAATCTTCCATGTACTGCTTGCCAAACTTGTTCAGCATAAATTTGCGGTATTTTTTAGTTGCCTTTGCAGAACCATCGACATAATAATCGTCCAGATCAATCAGGTAACTAGTGTTTGTTCGATGGCTTTTTCCGCACAACAAATCATCTTCCAACGTGATGTCAAAAGTTTTGCCGACACCGGTCAACGCAATGAAAAGTCCTCTGATATCGTCTTTTGTTAGCTGGTTAACGTAATTCATTGTTGTCCCCCTAGTTAATAATCGTTGGCTCCGAAAACTTATCAGCATCGATATCACTAGCACAAAAATCATCTGGTTCAAACAAATGAAATGTCCGAAATTGATTAAGATAATCAACCACTGTTTTAATAGCTTCGCTTTCGCTTTTAGCAATTACTACATGATCTTCTTCTTTATAAATTGACATTACATCGTAAATTTTCATCGTTCGTCCTCCTTGAACTCAATCCAAGCATAGATAGCAAGCATGGTCTGGACTAGGATATAGTCTTCTTTGGCTACCAATTCTTCTCTATCTACGTCCAGCTCACACCCATAGCGGTTGCAGATACGCTCAGCTACTTTGGCCCAGTTGTCGGTTTGCCGAATCAGTTCACCAATGCAGAAGCCTTCATCACCATAGACACCTTTGCTAACGTGCTCATAATAGATGATGCTGTCAGTATGGTTGTCCTCAAAATTCGTGATATACGTAACTTCGTAAGGCTCGTTGGCATACTTATGGTTAGTTTCGTTGTAGTAATGGTTAATTTGTTTTTTAAATAAAAAGCTCATAATCCACACTCCCTAAATTCAAGGCCATCTATCAATCACCTTCACTACAAATTCAAATGCCCAATATGCCAGAATGTACATGCAGCCTACATCAAATATCTTTACGCCGAGCTGATAGTTGAACCAAAGCTTACATACTGTTCCAACTATCATCGTGACAATGCTGGCTAATAGCAGTGCATTCTTAATGCTCTTTATGGTGCGGTGTCGTTCAGCGTTTAGGTCGTCATACATGAGCATGCACAAGGTTGTTGGTTTCATATCAACAACATTCGCGACGTTCACGACAAAGCTAATGATAATCTTCATCAGGTCATAGCCAGTAAACTCTTCCGGCATCTGATCAACAAAGGCGTCCCACGCTCTGCTTGACACTTCGACTAGTTCTTTGTCAGTCATCGTCACAGCTCCTTTACTTATACAAACACAAGCCCAAAGCGAGCAGCATTAAGGCTACGAATACGATTAAAGCTGATATAACAGCCTTTTCAGAATTGTAAAATTCTTCTTGATCCCAGACTAGCCAGATAATGGCTGCGACTACGCCGAAGAAGCTAACTACAATAGCTGCGTTTAAAAACAGCTTCATCGCCAACACCTCATTTCCTTTTCTCGCTCCGTTCGATATGCCCGCCAACGTGGACCAGAAACGCCTGGCCCGTTGGCACGATAACAGCGCTTGAATGCTTTCAACGCAAGCACAAGCCCCGCATGTTCCCGTGCCCGTTTTGTCATTTAGATTGCCCCTTCCTTCAACATCTTTGCGATTCGCTTTTCAGCACTATCAACCAGTGCAGCATATGCTTGCATGGTCTTGATTTCATCATCATTGTTTGCCGTTTGCTTGATATACTCGTCAAACGCAGCACTCAGTTTGCGTCCGCAGTACCAACGCCGCAGCTCAACCACCTTGCCATTTTCCTTGTTAATGCCAAACTTAACTAAAATGGCAGGATTGTAACTGTCGCTAGTGATGTAATAGCTATCGTCAATCTTGATCTTCATCTTCTTGCTCCTCTATGATGTCGATAATATGTTCTGGTGCAATCGCAATCAGTTCGCCGTAAATTCCATCTGCTCGATATAGCGTTCCGTTTCGCCGTGCATAATCGATCTTTGCACACTCGTTCCGAAAAACACCATTGATATAGTATTTCGAATAACTAGTCGTGGTTTGGTTTGCGGTCAAAATCAACCGCTTTGACTGTTCGTTGTTTTCAGTTCCTTTGTAGCTCGATACCATGTTTTAATCCTCCTCGACTTGTTCAGCAGCGCGCCATAAATCCATAGGGCTCAAGTTGGCGCATAGATCACTTTGTGCGATTTCATCGATTTCGTCAGCCGTGAACGTTGATTTTTGGTTACTCATCTTGGCAATTTTTAGCGATGTTACACTCCACAAATCCGTGCCTTCTACACGTGTCAGATAGCCGTAGTCGGTGTTTAGTAGCCTGATATAAAATTTCGGTTCGAATTGCTTGTTGAAATACTCGTACAGCTGACTGTTAATGTCACGCAGCACTATACGATCAGTCTTGTTGTTTCGTGCTGTATCAAAATCAACCGAGAATCGACCCGGATTATCACCTTCATAAACGAACAAATCTGATACTAGCTCTTCGCTCGGCTGGTCATGCAGCAACAGCCGAAATAAAAATCCATTTTGTAAGTTTGCATTTGTAATGCTATAGGTATAATGCAGTGTTCCGATTGCGTTCTCAGCGATTTCACTTAATTTTTCTTTAGTCAACATTTGTCATACTCCTAACTTCTATCTCGATTCTTGGTTGCTCCATATAACGTTTTTCGGCAACCAGTTTCACGATTGCGTTGTCGTCTTTCCATAGAACGCCCGTGAGCGCGTCCAAAGCGCTTTTGATGTAATTATCCAAGTCCGGCTTCACTGTTGGTCTATGGCGTCCTAACAGCCTTAATTTGCGCTCTTTTTTGCTTATCGACTTCTGAACCGCTCGGCCAAAGATAACTGTTACTTCAAGCTCGCCATCTAGCGGCTTGTCGTGATAGCTTTCCTTTGCCAACTTGTGCAGCTTGCGCTTAAACGTGGCAGTTTTAGGCGGGTCATACAGCCGAATTCCCTTGCCGAACCTTCTTGCTCGTGGCCTAGCCTGTGCCACCGGTTCGATCGGTAAGATCAGTTTGATCATTGGTAAACATCTAATGAGAAAGCTACCAACATGCAAATTGCCATGCTAGCAAAACTTGTTACAACAAGTTTTAAGCCAATTAAGGTGTTAAACCAAAGCATAATAACGACTCCAACAACAATTGATACCATTGAAATAATCATTAGTGCATAAAAGACTTTCGCTAAAATTTTCAAAATCCTATACCCCCATATCGTGCATTAAGCTTGCGTCTACTTCGTTGTTGCTGTCCCAATGCCCGGAACTTTTCATCACCCGTACGATTGCCGGGTCAATACGCAGCATGCCATCGCCTTCACAGAACGGGCACTTGCGTTCGATTGTGTCCAGGTAGCCTGAACCTTCACACCAAGCGCAGCATTGCTCAGTGTCTAAGATCATCTTGTCTTTCGTTAGCTTTAACATCTCTTCACCTTCTAAATCATGCTTGCTCGAACGTCTGTCATGCCGTTAAACACCAGTCGGCGCTTTTGATTCCGTGTTATCAGTCTGCTTAATAGCTTCTCGTTATACATTGCTTCAAGCTCTGCCATCGTGTTGTTTGTTGTTACAATCGTCGCTTGATTGCCGTATCGTGCGTCTGCTACTGCAAACAGTCCCTTTTGCATATCAACTCGGACTTGGCTTTGTTTGTCAGTCCGCATACCGCCTTCAGTTCCAAAGTCGTCTAATATTAGAACGTCCACCGGCTCAATCTTCAATCGCTTGTCGCCCTTCATATAGGCGTTCAGTTCATAAAGCCGGTTTTGGGCTTGCTTGTCGTCAAAACGCATTGCATACAGTTCTGCTAGTGCGTCGGTTGAAACAAACATAGCCGTCTTGTTTGAGTTGTTTCTGATGAAATCAACCATTGCCAACGCTAGGCTTGTCTTGCCAGTGCCTGGCCTTCCTGCTAGATAAACCCGATATGGTTTGCCTTCTGCAATCTCTTTGGCTAATAAGTACGACTGATTGCCTAAATTGCGGGCTAATTGCTCGTTTGGTTGTTTCTTTGGTTGCCAATCAGCATATGTGAATTTGATTGGCTCACCAGTCCATAGCGACTTGTTAAACACTCTGTTAAAGTTGTGCCGTGCATTCTCTTTCCGCCATTCAGCATGCAGCGGTTCAGCTTTCTTTTTCAGATAGTCAACCGCTGCTTGCTTGTCTGTCAGATCAACGTCTGGCAGTTCCCAACCTTCTTTGGCAAAGATCTTTTTCAAGCTCTTAACGCCTTCTTTGGCGCTATCTTTTACGCTAAGCATGTTTCACCTCCAGCATTTTTTGCTATTTTTCGGATTTGAAATCCGTAAACTACCAGTATTCGTTGTCCATCTGATACCGTGTCAATCCGTTAGGGTCTGGTTGACCAGTCATCGGATTGATCCTTTCGGTATAGTAAGGATCGTTCTTGTCTGGTTGGCCCTTCACTTTCTCGTTTAGATAGTCTTCAAACTTTGTGCCAAACAGCGTTAACGGCCGTAGATACTTGTTCATTTTGCTGTCTTTCAGCCAAGTAGCAGTTTTCTTGTCGATAACCGTTTTAAAGTCGTCAACAGTGAATCCTTCTTTAAGCCTTGCTTGAACTAGCTGCTTGGTCTTTGGTGTAGTTGCTTTGTAGTGGCTATCCGTTTTTTCGTTCAGATAGTCAACGATTGTTTTTACTTTGACAGCTACACCGTCAGGCTCTGCCTGACTATATATCTCTCCTGTACTATTAACTGTATTATTAATACTTGTATTATTCTCTTTAGCATTTTCTAAATACCCATATTTAGTATTCTTAATAGGTTGTTTAGAATATTTAATACCCCTGTTTAGCTGACTAACTACCCTTATCATTCGCTGCTTGATTTGTTTTCCTTCTCGTTGATACTGGATTGTGATATATCCTTTATCTTTGAGCTGGTTAACTAGTTGCGATATACGACCTTTGCTCAGACCGAAAAAGCTAGAAAGATAAGCATTTGAAGCAAAGCAACCTTTATCGTTATCTAAGCTCTTGATTTCAGTTAGTAATGTAACTTCCATAATGCTTAAATTTTCATCTAACCAAAACTCAGCGGGAATCCAAACGCCTTCAAACTTTCGATCTTGTTTAGTGATTTTTCGTTCCGTCATGATAAGTTCCTTCGTTTTCAGTCATTTAGTGATCTCCAAAAAATTCCTTAAGGTGTTGCTCGTTGTACTTTTCTACATCTACGCCCGCTTTGTTAATTTTCATTTCGGTATAATCAAGGAAGAAACGAATTTCATCGATTTCTTCTTGTGTGAGCATAAATCCCATGTTGTCTTTTAGAGTGTGATCGTTTTGCAAACACAACACAGTAAATCCACCAAAGAAGCTGTCGTCCATAAGTCTGTTAGCCATTGTCATATACCCCTTTCACGCCGATTCGTTTCAATGTTTCGGCGTTTACTTTCACGCCCAAGTTTGTTAAGCGATATTTCTTGCAGAATGCTTGATTGCCTATCTGGTGCCATTCCGTATGGTGTACCCGGCAAAGCGCTGATAATCTCGCTTGCGTATGGTCTAGCTTGTTACGATTGCGACCCATGCCGACCTCATCGATATGGTTGATGTCAGCAGCACGGCCACAGATCAAGCAACGCCGGTGTTGAATGCACTTGAATTGGAAATATGCCTCATCTCTAGGTAACAACGGATAGCCGTCGTTGATTGGCACCTGGTAATCGAAAATGAAATCAATCACTAGGTTTATCAGCTCTGTTGCGTCTGATACCGTGCTAACAGTATCGTTTGCTAGGCTAATCTCCTTGCCAGCCGTCTTGATTGTGTATTGAAGGTAAAAGTATTCCTTCAACCACTCTGCCGGCTCTCCTGACCATCTGTGAATATCGCTTAACAGTGCAAAGAATAGTCTTCTCTGACGTGGTCTTGCTTTTCGCCTATCTGGAATTTCGTACTCCACCGGAACACCGCTAACCTTGCCGTACATTGTTTCGATATGCGACAAGTTAGGCGTTTCGTCCGGTGCAATCCACCACCCGCCCTGCTCCCAGTAGGCTTTACCGCTTCGCAGCATTAGAACGGAACATCATCGGCGCTATCGTCAAATGGCAAAGCGCTGTCGAACGTTTGTTGATAGCTATCGTTCTGATAGCCATTGGATTGCTGATAACCGCCTTGTTGGCTTTGATCGTTGTTCTTCTTGGAATCAAGAAAAGTTACGTTCTCGGCCACTACTTCTGTTACATATACTCGTTGACCTTGATTGTTTTCGTAGTTGCGGGTTTGGATTCGGCCTTCAATGCCAACCAGTGAACCTTTACCGCAATACTCGCAAAGCAGATCAGCAGTTAAACCCCATGCCTGAATGCCGATGAAATCAGTTTCACGATCACCGTTAGCATTCTTTCGCCGGCGATCAACCGCCAATGAGAAGTTGACAACTGAAGTGCCCTTTCCGGTTTCGTGCTTTTCTAAATCCTTCGTGATACGACCGGTTAAAGTTACATTGTTAATCATTAGTTCTGTTCCCCGCTTTCTAAGAGTGCCTTAACAGCATTTACATAATCCTGACTGCTATGTTCACCTTCGCCGAGAGTGCCCTTTACAAGCTCCTCAGCCCGCTTTGAATCTCCATTAAGCCGATTAATCAACTCAAGCATTAACTGCCTGTATTCGGCTTGTAATGGGTTTTGTTGGCGTTGTTGTTGTGGCGCTTGTTGTCGCTGCTTGTTATATCGTTGCTGTGGGCGGCTAGCAGCATTGCCGTCATCGTCTTTATCGCCGACAACCCCGAACAACGCCATTAACTGATAGCGTTTTGCGTAGGTGATAGCTGAACCTTGACCTTGTGGGTCGTTCTTGGTAGGCCGTAAGATCAGCGGGTCTGTAACGATTCGCTGACCGCTCGAGTGCATTACCATTGTTTTAACCGCTGAATTGCCTTCAACCGTGTAAACCAATTGGATATAAGACAAGCCTGTATCTTTCAAAGCTTGGTCAATAGCAGCTTCAACGCCTTTTAAAGTAAGATAATCGTTCTTAAAAAATGGGTTTTTTGCGTCTAACTCAGGTTGTTTAAGCTGTTGCCGGAGCAAAGCCATTCCCGCAGCCAACTTATCAATGCTTTCTGTGATTTCCATTACTGTTCCCTCTTTTGCATCTTTGTAGCTTGATTCGACGAATCCAATTTTGGATCGGTTAAGATATCGTCGATATAGTAGCCTTTTACCGGTCAGCTTGCTTCTTTGCAGGCTGGTCTTTTTTAAATCTAATTTGTTTCATCTGACTGCATTGCTTCGGCTTCTGGCAGTATGTGCTTTCTAAATGCCGAAATGCTCGTAATCCTTTCTTCATGTTTTCCATTACTTAATGACTCCCTTATAGTTCGTTGCTAGATAAGCACCAGGAACTTCCTTGCCATCTTTGATTGCCTTCTTGATTTCTGCCTTAACGGGCTTGCGGTCAACTTTGACCGTTTCTTTCCAATAGTCAGCCGGAATCAAACTTTCATCGCTAAATTCGACTGTTTGCGACTTGCGCTTGCTATATACATGCTTATCGGTGCGGACCTTTGCCGAACCAGAATTAGCGACGATATAGCCAACGTATTCTTGCAAGCGGTCAATACGGGCTTTTGCCTTGTCCCGTTCCTTTTTGATTTCAGCCATCTTTTCCAGCTCATGGTTGTAGATAGCTAAATCTTTTTCGGTGTCGTTAATCAGCCAGGCAATAGCGTCCAGCTTGTCGGCCAGTTCGAGCTGCAAGGCGTCGATAGTGTCCGTGTAGGACTGCTTATCGATTTCACCTTCGGCCCGTTTCTGGTCGATAGTGGCAATCGCCGTGATGATTTCAGCAGTGTTCATTCGTTTCCTCCTAATCGTGTTTCGGATCGTCTTCCGGTTCGACTTCCAGATAGTTGTCAATTAGTGCGTCTTGGTAGCCTTCCTCATAGCCAGACTGCCAAGCTTTGACTAAATCGGCTTTCGTATACGTTTCTTTCATGCTATAATCACCTTGAATTTTGTTTTTTTATCGGCATTACCGGCGATCGGTAGTGCCTTTTTTTGTCGTTGAAACAGTGATCTGCCATGCGAACATGACAATCCAGATCAAAGCGATCCAGTTTGCCCAGATTACATGGTTAGTCATTTCAGCGTAGGTAAAGCCAACGCCTAGTGCTGTCCAGATACTAGCTCTTAAAATTCCCATGTTTTGCACCTCGTTTCAGTCCTGCTTGACGTTCAAGCCTATCAACCTTGTTTGTTAGGTCTACTAGTCCAATGAAGAGAACCATTACAAGCAGGCCTAACAAAACAACTGCTACTGCCATTTGTTCACCCCCAATTGAATTCGCGGTAGTGGTCGTTGACCCAAAGACTAGCGTCGTAGGCGTAGATAATAGTTTTACGCCCTGTGCCAGGGAATGGATCGACGACAAAGCCGCCATTTTCGATATAAATCTCTGGGTAACGATCAAAGATTTCGCGCTTGACCCATGCCCGACCTTTGCCGCCTAAGCATTGTTTGCGGAACTCTTCGATGTCCCACGTTTTGCCTTTTAACGTTTCTTCTGGGACTAGCCCCAGTTTCTTAATCGATTGCTTGACGGACTGTTCAATCAGTTCATCATCAATCGCAATTTGCATTTGATCACCTCCTAGAAATAAAGCACTTCGGCTTGCTCTGATTCTCTGTTCTCGTCTTTGACATACGAAACAGAAATGAAATCCAAGTCTGCAAGCAGCACGTCAACTCGCAGCTCAAAGTCTGCTTCAGTTTCGCCTTCTAGGCGCTCGATAATTTTCTTATTCATGATTAATCCTCCGATAAAATGCTGTTTGGTTCGTAACGCTTTTTGTTCCCGTTGCTATCAATCGTATAAATTGGAATGTTGTTTTCCCGTGCAAATCTTTCAATGACGCTTTCACCAGTTCGGCGTTTGTGCCAATCACTAATAACGTTCATCGCCTTAACTGCTGCAAATAAAGCGTCGTGGTTTAAGTAGTCGAGCATGAACTCAAAGCCGCTACTGATTTTTTTGTCCCACCCGATTTCTTCTTCGATATACTTAACTACTGAAAAATAATCTTTGCAGCCCCACTTTTGACCGTCGTAGGTCTTTTCAATCGGAAACACTTGATCAAATAGGCGTGGGGTTAATGCCCCGACGGTTTCATCTAATGCACTTACCCAATTTACACGTTCTTTCCAACGCATTTCGTCAACGAAAATTGCCTCTTTTACAAGCCGATATAAAATAACCTGATTTCGAATATCTTGACTGCTACGCATATTCTGGCCTCCTATGCAATCTTGATGAATTTGTTGACAAAATAAATTTGGCCCTTGCCTGTTACCTTTGTTGTCTTGGTGATCTTTACGCTTCCATCACCAGAAACATGAGTGCCCTCTTTAATCTTGAACAACCCCATCTTCATTGCTCGTTGTGTTGGCGTGTTATAGTCAGTGCCTTTACGGCCGATTAAATAACCGTTTGCCCGCAGCCACTTGAACAGGTTGTTCGGACCCATTGCATAGGTCTTACCGTCAATCACTAACGTACTGATTCCATTTTGCTTCAGAATCTTCGCTAGTTCACCGATCAAAATTGGTGTTTCGCTTACAGAAACCGCGTCGGCGAAAATCGCCTTTGGTTTCATCTTTTCGTTGTCCGCAGCAAGCAGATTGTTTTGCTTGTGCAAGTCTTTGTTTTCGATTGTTAGTTTCAAGTTTTGGTTTTGCAGGTAGGCATAACCCCGCTTGATAACTTCTTGTGGGTCATTCCACCGGCGTTCGATTTCGATAAAGTATTTACGATAAGTTTTTCCAAGCTGTGAGTGTGTCATCATACATAACTCTTTGGCCATGTCAATAGTGATGTCATAGTCTTGAATTGGCTTTGTACCGCCGTTTGGCATGAGCGTAACTCCAGTTACACTCATAAAATCTTCGTCTTCAACGAAATCTCTAAAGTTCTGATCAACCCATTTGCTAAAACGGGTAGTTACGTTTAGTTTCTCGTGCAGTTCGCGGGCCGTAATAAGTTGCCGTCCGTTTTCTTCTTTGACGTTGATTGCTGGAACATTTTCCATAAAACACTCACTTTCTAGCTATTTTAGCTAACTCTTCTTCAAAAAAATATCCAACGAAACACCTAACGCAATGCTTGCTCGCACTGCGATATCAGTTGACATCTTCCGACTGCCATTAACAATTTGGCTTAAATAAGCTGGTGTGATGCCAATTTGTTCAGCCACATAGCCTTGCTTTAAACCACGTTTTTTAATTTCTTGGTTCAAAACATCGCCGGCGTTGTGCCGAATGATTTCTGGCATTAGATCATCTCCTCGCTGTTTTGTTTAACTTTACGGTTACTATAATGCATAAACAAAACAGCTAAGTCAATACCAAAGTTAAATTTTTTATATAATCTTTTCAAAAAAAGCGTTTAAATTTGATATTATATAGTAAAAACAGGTGGTGAATATAATGTCGGAATTCAGCGAACGTTTAACTAACCTTCGTGAAAATAAAGGTTGGTCTAAAACTTATGTAGCTAAAACTATCGGGCTATCTAGCATGCAAACTTACGCTAACTGGGAATATGGACGCACTGAGCCAGACTTTGATAACGTTTCACGTTTAGCTGACTTATTTAATGTAACGACCGACTATTTGTTGGGGCACAAAGAACCCAAAAATAAGATCACCATTCAGCAAGCGATGGACACTATCATGTCAGCAGACGGAAAAGAACCGACTGAACATGATAGAAAATTAATTGAAAGTATTATAAAGGCATACTTAGACAGCCGGGACTAGATATGGACGTTCGTAACATCGTCAAACAACTAAATATCAGTGTTCATTATGTGGATATGGAAAAGCCCGGCTATGCAACAATCAGCGCAGATAAGCAGTTAAAGTTTGTGTTCATCTCTAACCACTACCCAGCGCATGTGCAGAAAGTTACGCTTATCCACGAGCTAGAACATATCGCTAGGCAATCAGGTCAAACAGCACTTTACAATGCTACTGTTTCGGCTCGTTTTAAAATGGAAAGCGAAATAAACCGTTGCGTTGTCTATGAGCTAGTAGACGACTATATCAAGCATACCGGCATTGAACCGGAAAACATTAACTATATAGATTTCATGCAGCTTAACGATATATCAGCAGACTATGAACCGTTCGTGAAAGAAACGATCAAAAATTATAAATGGGGTAAATAATATGAGAAAAAGTATTGCTTTCTTGATAATGGCATGTGGGATTGCCTTAGCCGGTTGCAGCACTAATACAAACAAAGCGAAATCTTCAAGTTCTTCCAGTTCATCAAACGTTTCAAGATCATCATCGGTTAAGCCTGACCCTAACGCTTCTGAGCGGACTTGGACTTATAAGAACAATGTTTTTGACGCTGGCAATGAAACTTATCGCTTTACCAAGTGGGACGTTATGGATTCGGTAGATGAAGGCAAAAAGATTCTTGTCCTTTACTGTGATGTTACTAACAACTCGACAAAGGAAATGGACCCGTCAAACGTATATATGGTAGTTGGTGCCTATCAGAAAAACGAAACTTCTGACGTGCAGCTCACACCGGGAATGGCAGCATTAGATGAAAATGGGAACAATCCATTACAGCAATATGAAGACGGGTTATACAATAAGCTGCTTCCTGGAAAGACCGTTAAAGCGGTTATGACGTTCACTATCAACAACGATAAACCGGTTCGTTTGGAATTTGAAAATCCTAACTTTGAAACAATTGGAACCAAGACTTACAAAGTTAGCAAGAAATTAAGCAAAGCTGAAAGAAAGAAACTTAATCAGTCTAACTCTTCTTCATCTTCTACAACGCAAACAAACGCAGTTTCGCAAACTAAAACCGTTACTCAAAATAATGGCGGTAGCAGCACTACCCAGACTTCAAGCTCAAGCAGCAGCAATCAAACTTACACCGCTCAACCATCGCAAGGCGGTACGATTTATCAGACTGGCAACGACACTGGCAGTTTTGCAGGCGACCCAGATGTTATTGCTGACACGCAGCAAATACAAGAAAGTCTTGCCAAAGCTAATGGTTGGGAATAGCAACTTAAACAAAAATAACCCTAGCTGTTACGGCTAGGGTTTAAAAATAGACTTAAATCGAACATATGTACGAAAGGATTTACTATGGCTTCTTTTACAAAACGTAACGGCAAATGGCAAGCTCGTATAAGTTGGCACGATGAAAATGGGAAGCTGCACCAGAAAGCAAAGTCTGGGTTTGCTACCAAAGCACAAGCGAAAGACTATGCAACCAGGATGGAAAACGAGCTGATCAACGGCGTTGACATCGCAGCAGACCCAGTTTTTGCCGACTACTTTAAAATGTGGTGTGAAACTTATCGCTTGCCGAAAATATCAAAAGCAACGGCTCGCAACTATATGAGTTATTACCGAGTTATCACAAGTTATTTTGGTGAAACTAGAATCAAGCAGATCAAGCGCAACACCTATCAGCAGTTTTTAAACGACTATGGCAAAGATCACTCGTTGGGAACAATGAAAGAAATGACGTCAAAAGTTAAAGCTTGCGTTAAATCAGCTATTGCAGACGGTATCATCACTAAAGACTTTACCTATAATGCAAATATAACCTATGACAAATCGCTGACACGCAACCCTGAGTATTTATCCATCAATGAGCTTAAACGGCTTATATCAGCCCTTAATGACGATTTAAAACCAGATAACGTTAAGCCTTATATCGTTTTGACTGCTATTTATACCGGCGCAAGATTTTCAGAAATTATCGCTTTAACTTGGAAAGACGTTGACTACCTGCACCGAACGATCACGATTAATAAATCCATTGACTATAAGTACAATACCGGATTTAAACCAACCAAAAATGAAAGTTCAAACAGGACAATTCGAGTTAATAATGAGTTGCTTAAGATATTGTCGCAGCTAAAAGTTAATCAAACGCCACTTTTGTTTGCTAAAACTCCGCAATCTTTTCGCACTATTTTCATAAAAAAAGTTAACGCCTATCTTAAATCGACTATGGAACGAATCGGAATTAAAAAACGCGATTATACGTTTCATGCACTACGCCACAGCCATGTTGCGTTTCTTTTAAGTCAAGGAATCGACATTTACGCAATTAGCAAACGATTAGGGCACTCAAACATGACAACAACTAGTAATGTATATGCCTATCTAATAGATGAATATAAGCACAAACTGGACGATGAAATTGAGCGCAAATTAGCGCAATTATAGCCATCGTTGCACTAATATTGCACTGTTAAACTATAAATGCTGTTATATCAACGTTTTAACGATGTTAAATACCTTATCGATAAAGGT
>OGJT01000193.1_pt1 | contig 38196 bp, 36 predicted proteins | sample 1572331 | NCBI WGS metagenome assembly OGJT01 (sample SAMEA2582094, study PRJEB24529) | metagenome | biome: Human gut stool | place: China | collected 2011
GAATTTACTCGCCCATGTTGATTTTTCTACTGGAGTTGAAACTTCACTCATAAAATTTTCTCTTATAAATTGACCATAAACCGAAAAGGCCTTATTTATAATAGAATTTTATCCTTGAGTAAAGTAAACAAAATCCACTTAAAAGCACCAATGAAAAATAAAAATCTAATTATTTTAATTTTTTAGAATATAACTTCAAAACAAATAAGTTTCGCCAGTATTCATACCAAAAAACTGATGTCTTTAAGTGAATAAAATTTTTTTGAAAAAAAGAAAGTGCGGTCAAAATTGACCGCACCCTATATTATAAATTTTAAACTTATTCAGCTTTCACAACCTGAATACTCAACTCACCTAACGCTTGCGGATTCGCAAAACTTGGTGCCTCTGTCATTAAACAAGCTGCCGCCGTTGTTTTCGGGAATGCAATCACATCACGAATATTTTCAGTGCCTGTTAAAAGCATGGTTAAACGGTCTAACCCAAATGCTAAACCAGCATGTGGCGGCGTACCGAATTTTAATGCATCTAATAAGAAACCAAATTTTTCGCGTTGTTCTTGTTCATTGATACCAAGAATGCGGAATACGGTTTGTTGCATTTTCGGATCGAAAATACGAACTGAACCACCACCTACTTCATAGCCATTAATAACCATATCGTAAGCATTTGCTACCGCATCGGTTGGATTCGCTTCTAATTGCTCCGGCGTAAAATCTTTTGGTGAAGTGAATGGGTGGTGCATTGCGGCAAGATTACCCTCTTCATCACGTTCAAACATTGGGAAATCAATCACCCAAAGCGGTTGCCATTCGTCTAAACGAGTTAAGCCAAGATCACGACCTAATTTCAAACGTAACGCACCCATTGCATCAGTGGTGGTTTGCCATTTGTCTGCACCGAAGAATAAGATATCGCCAGTTTGAGCTTTCACACGTTCAGATAACGCTTTCCATACATCTTCATTTAAGAATTTCGCAATCGGGCTTTGTACACCTTCAAGGCCCGCATTAATGTCATTTACTTTCGCCCAAGCCAAACCTTTTGCACCGTAAATACCAACAAATTGTGTATATTCATCAATTTGTTTACGAGTGATTTCAGTACCATTTGGTACACGAATGACTGCCACACGGCCGTTTGGATTGTTTGCAGGCTCATTAAATACTTTAAATTCAACATCTTTAACGATATCTGCTACATCGACTAATTCAAGCGGGTTACGCAAATCTGGTTTATCTGAACCAAAACGCGTCATCGCTTCTTGCCAGGTCATTTGTGGGAATTTGCCTAAATCCACACCAATGATGTTTTGCCATAAACCGTGTACCATGCGTTCCATGATCTCACGTACTTCCGGCGCAGTTAAGAAAGAAGTTTCCACATCGATTTGAGTAAATTCCGGTTGACGATCTGCACGTAAGTCTTCATCACGGAAACATTTCACAATTTGATAATAACGATCAAAACCAGACATCATTAGAAGCTGTTTGAAAAGCTGTGGTGATTGCGGCAACGCATAGAATTTGCCTTTATGCACACGGCTTGGCACTAAATAGTCACGCGCACCTTCTGGCGTTGCTTTGGTAAGCATTGGGGTTTCAATATCAAGGAACCCATTGTCATCCATAAAACGACGCACAAAGCTGGTGATTTTTGCACGGGTTTTCAAACGTTGTGCCATTTCTGGACGACGTAAATCTAAATAGCGATATTTTAAACGTTGTTCTTCGGTGTTGTTTTGGTTGAAGTCTAATGGTAAAACGTCAGAAGCATTGTAGATGTGTAATTCTTTCGCTAACACTTCCACTTCGCCTGTCACCATATTTTTATTAACTTGATTATCAGGACGCGCGATCACTTCACCTTTAATTTGAATACAAAATTCATTACGTAAGCCTGAAGCTGCAGTTAATGCTTCTTGATATTTCGGGTCAAAACAAACTTGTACGACACCATCACGATCACGCATATCAATAAAAATTAAACCACCTAAATCGCGACGACGATGAACCCAACCGCTTAATGTTACTTCTTGTCCAATATGGTTGCGGTTTAATGCACCGCAATAATGTGTACGCATCATTTCTATATTCCTTTCATTTTTCTAAAAATGGATAATTAACGCGTTGATTATACGGAAAAAGACATGCCTTTTAAATTGAAAAGCGAAATTTATTTGATCCTTTAAAAACTTTCACTAAAATGACCGCAGTTTTTTGCATTTTATCTAAATAAATGCCCTCTCAATACAACAACAGAATTCAATCATGATGAAAGATACAATTTTTGCCGCCCCGATCGAAAAACTGGGCGATTTTACTTTTGATGAAAGCGTGGCGGAAGTTTTCCCCGATATGATTCAACGCTCGATTCCGGGCTACTCCAACATTATCACGGCGATTGGTATGTTGGCTGAACGTTTTGTGACGGCTGACAGCCAAGTCTATGATTTAGGCTGTTCACGCGGTGCGGCAGCTCTTTCTATGCGACGTAATATTAAACAACCGAATGTGAAAATTATCGGTGTCGATAATTCTTTGCCAATGGTGGAACGCTGCCGTCAGCACGTTGCGGCTTATCATAGTGATGTCCCCGTAGAAATTCTTTGCGATGATATTCGTCAAATAGAAATTAAGAACGCCTCAATGGTAGTGCTCAACTTCACATTGCAATTTTTACCACCAGAAGATCGTGTAGCCTTGCTCACCAAAATCTACCAAGGTTTAAACCCAAACGGTGTGTTGGTACTCTCTGAAAAATTCCGTTTTGAAGATGAAAAAGTGAATGAGTTGCTTATTGACCTCCACCACCAATTCAAACGTGCTAACGGTTACAGTGAGCTTGAAGTGAGCCAAAAACGCACCGCACTTGAAAATGTCATGCGTACTGACTCGATTAACATCCACAAAGAGCGGTTAAAAAACATCGGATTTTCACACGTCGAATTATGGTTCCAATGTTTTAATTTTGGTTCAATGATTGCGGTAAAATAAACAAAAATAAAGTGCGGTCAAAAACATCATGTTTTTTGGCCGCACTTTTTATATGTAATTAACCTTAATTATGCCGCATTCGGCTTATGGAGTAAGGTAAAAGCAATGAAGCCAAATCCTAAGAAGCAAGAAACGATCAAGGCATAAAAACCACCATCCCAGCCAAATAAGTCGACCAATTTACCCATTACATAGCCTGCACTCGCAGAACCTAATAAGTAACCGAATAGTCCGGTTAGACCTGTCGCTGTACCTGTTGCAACACGTGGCACAAGGTCTGCCGCTTGAAGCCCGATCATCATTACTGGACCATAAATTAAGAAACCGATAGCAACAAGACAAATATTATCTACAAGTGGATTACCTTCCGGGTTTTTCCAATAAACAATAATCGCGATTAATACACCGGTTAGGAATAATAACATCGGCGGTGCACGGTGGCCTTTGAACACTTTATCACTTAAATAACCGCTAGCAAGCATACCAAAGATACCTGCATATTCGTAAAGGAAATACGCCCAGCTTTGTTTGTCTACAGAGAAATGTTTCACTTCTTTTAGATACGTTGGGGCCCAGTCAATAATGCCGTAACGAATGAAATACACAAATACGTTCGCAAGTGCAATCGCCCATAAGAACTTATTATTAATGATGTATTTCATAAAAATATCTTTAGAAGAAAGCGTGTGAGCCGATTCGACTTTCTCTACGATTTTTTCACCTTTCCATTCATCTACCGGTGGTAACCCTTGTGATTCTGGAGTATCGTGCATTAAATAGAACATGATGAATGCCAATACAATGGCTATTAAGGCCGGTAAATAGAATAAAGATTGCCATACGCCGAAAATCGATAAACCGAGGATCGCTAATGGACCGATTAAACCACCACCTAAGTTATGTGATACGTTCCACCAGCTCCACCACACACCACGTTCAGAAACCGAGAACCAATTGGTCATTGTTTTTGCACCTGGTGGGTATCCCATTCCTTGGAACCAGCCATTTAATGCAGCTAACACAATCATCAATGGAATAGAAGAAAGCACGCCTGGTACTAAACCGAAAATTAAGCTCACTAATGCAGAACCTAATAAACCAATAGTAATAAAATATTTAGGATTACTTCGGTCAGAAATATTCCCCATAATGAACTTACTAAAACCGTAAGCCAGTGATAACGCTACCCCAACTGTACCTAAATCAGCTTTAGTAAAACCATATTCATCAATAAGATAAGGAATTGCTAAAGAAAAGTTTTTGCGGATAAGATAATAAGCCGCATACCCGATAAATACTCCAGCAAACACCTGCCAACGTAATTTTTTATACTCGGCATCTGTTCTAGAACTTTCAATTCTTGGTGCTGGAGGCGATGCTTTTAAGAATGAAAACATCTTTGTTCTCCTATAATAATTTACAACTTGTCGTATCCTTGTAATAGCTAGGCCACTACAACAAAAAACAGATTACCAAAGCTGAATATGAAACTGAGCTCTGACCACTCCAAATGATTAGTTCATTTTCGTTATTTAAACGACTCTAATTTCTGGGATAAATTACGTCCTAAGTCTATTTAAAAATTTCTATGCTATAATCATCCACTAACCCAATAGAAAAGAGGAAAACAAGATGCAAATTTTACACACAATGCTTCGAGTAGGTGATTTGGACCGCTCTATTAAATTTTATCAAGATGTTTTAGGTATGCGTTTATTGCGTACGAGTGAAAACCCGGAATATAAATATACGCTTGCATTTTTAGGTTACGAAGATGGCGAAAGCGCTGCAGAAATTGAATTAACATACAATTGGGGCGTAGATAAATATGAACAAGGTACAGCATATGGACATATTGCTATCGGTGTTGATGATATTTATGCTATTTGTGAAGCAGTTCGTGCAAGTGGTGGTAAAGTGACTCGCGAACCAGGCCCAGTTAAAGGTGGTACAACCGTTATTGCCTTCGTTGAAGATCCAGATGGCTATAAATTTGAATTTATCGAAAATAAAAGTTCAAAATCTGGTCTAGGCAATTAATTAAAAGTGCGGTTGATTTTTTCGTTCTTTTATAACGCAGGGTTACCTGCGTTATTTATTTTAAAGGATACAATATGTCCAACTCTCAAGAAATTCCTTATCACCACCAATTAAAAAATCGTTTTCGTGGCTACTTCCCTGTCATCATTGATGTGGAAACAGCGGGATTTGATGCAAAAAAAGATGCACTTTTAGAGCTTGCTGCTATCACCTTAAAAATGGATGAGAATGGCAATTTACAACCTGACCAAAAATGCCATTTTCATATTGAACCATTTGAGGGGGCGAATATTAATCCTGAATCTCTCAAATTTAATGGGATTGATATTCACAATCCATTACGTGGTGCCGTATCTGAATTAGATGCGATCACGGGATTGTTCCAAATGGTGCGTCGTGGACAAAAAGACGCAGAATGTCAGCGTTCTATCATCGTGGCACATAATGCGGCTTTTGACCAAAGCTTTGTGATGGCGGCGGCTGAACGCACAGGTGTAAAACGCAATCCATTCCACCCTTTTGGGATGTTTGATACGGCAACGCTTGCCGGTTTTATGTTTGGGCAAACAGTACTCGTCAAAGCGTGCCAAGCGGCAAAAATTCCTTTTGATGGCAAACAAGCACACTCTGCGCTATATGATACTGAACGTACCGCAGAATTATTTTGCTATATGGTGAATCATTTAAAAGATCTCGGTGGATTCCCGCATATTGCTCAAACAGATGAAGCGGAAAAAACAGATGAAAATCAGACCGCACTTTAATTTTTAAAATTTTTTAGAAAAAAACTTGCAATCATTTCCGGTTTACCGTATTTTGTAAAGTAATTCAATTTAGTTATCTAAATAAGAGAGTTTCCAATGAACTTTATCCTTCGTCACCATCATCGCCATTCAACTGAATAATCTTTCAGGCTGTTGGCGTGCTTGGAAGATTTCTTCCGAGCTGACAAGATAAAGATCAAAAAAATCTTACCCCTCGGAAGGCAACTTTCGAGGGGTTTTGTTTTATTATTAATTTACAGGAGTTTATTACTATGCGACATTTAACCTTAAATCAATTTTCTTTTATGCGACCTTTTTCTTTTAATTAATCAATAAGGAACAACAATATGTTATCGAATCCCGTTGTTATTTCAATTGTCGTGCTACTGGCGTTAAGCTTGCTGCGCGTAAACGTGGTTATCGCACTGGTGATTTCCGCTCTGACTGCAGGCTTATGTGGTGACTTAGGTCTAGGAAAAACCATTGAAGCCTTTACTGGAGGCTTAGGTGGTGGTGCTGAAGTAGCGATGAACTATGCTATGTTAGGTGCGTTTGCCATTGCGATTTCAAAATCTGGCATCACTGATTTGCTTGCCTACAAAATCATTACCCGAATGAATAAAACACCAACCGGCAAAAATTTAGCTTGGTTTAAATATACGCTACTGAGCATTTTACTTTTATTCGCCATTTCATCCCAAAACTTACTCCCAGTGCACATTGCGTTTATCCCGATTGTTGTGCCACCTTTACTTTCTATTTTTAACCGTTTAAAAATCGACCGTCGTGCAGTCGCTTGTATTATTACCTTCGGTTTAACGGCAACCTATATGATCTTACCGGTTGGTTTCGGGAAAATCTTTATTGAAAGCGTTTTAGTTAAAAATATCAATCTTGCTGGTGCACCACTCGGTTTACAAACCAGTGTTGGTGAAGTTTCTTTTGCTATGCTTATCCCTGTTATTGGTATGATTCTTGGTTTACTCACTGCTGTGTTTGTTACCTATCGCAAACCACGCGAGTATGTTGTAACAACGACTGAACCAACTACAAGTGAAATTGAACAACACATTGCGAACATTAAACCTATTCAAATTACTGCAAGTGCGGTTGCTATTGTCGCCACTTTTGCCACACAGCTTTTCACAAGCTCTACGATTATTGGTGGTTTAGTCGGTTTAACAATTTTCGGTGTATTCGGTATCTTCAAACTCAAGGAAAGTAACGACATTTTCCAACAAGGCTTACGTTTAATGGCGATGATTGGCTTTGTGATGATTGCTGCTTCTGGTTTCGCCAATGTGATTAATACCACAAGCGGTGTGAAAGAGTTAGTTGATGCACTTTCAACGGGTGCGATTCAAAGTAAAGGCGTTGCGGCATTCTTAATGTTACTCGTGGGGTTATTGATTACCATGGGGATTGGCTCTTCTTTCTCAACTGTACCAATTATTACCTCAATTTATGTACCACTTTGTCTCTCTTTTGGTTTCTCACCTCTCGCGACAGTGGCTATCGTAGGTGTAGCAGCAGCATTAGGGGATGCGGGTTCACCGGCTTCTGACTCAACACTTGGGCCGACATCCGGTTTGAATATAGATGGTAAACACGACCACATTTGGGATTCTGTTGTGCCAACCTTTATTCACTACAATATCCCACTATTAGCGTTCGGTTGGATTGCAGCCATGACCCTTTAATCGTTATAATCCCTGCATACATTATGCGGGGATTTTTTTATGTCTATTCAATCATTACTCAATACGCTCGAGCAAAAAGTACAGCAACTGACTCAAGCCTATCAGGCTGACTCTGATAAAAAAATCAACGCTAAATTTAACCGCACTTTATTTACCGAAGATTTTGAAACCGTCGGTTTTTATCTCAAAGAAATCCAGCAAAGCTTAACTAAGCTATGTAAAATTCCTCATCAAAATGAAGAACAAATTGTATTTATGGCAGAACATCTTTTAGGGCAATGTACCGCCTTGACTGAAGCCATGAATCGCAAGCATAAAAAGTCCATTCAGCCGAAAATAACAGAGCCCCAAGTTGCAAGTAGTAAATCACTACATAGCATTCATCGTCTCCCTCCTAGAGAGCGTCTAGAAAAGTATTATGAAGCCTTGCAGCAACTCACGGAAAAATACGAAGAAGCCAAAGCACAAGTTAATACGGCTCAAACAGACATTCAACGAGATATGCATAAGCAAACTGCGGCAATTTATTTAACACGTCGTCAAAAATGTTTAGAAGCCATTGAGACCTTAGAAGAATATCTTGCCTTTAAAGAAGCCCAAGAAAGTGCGGTCAAGAAATAAGATTTTTTTGAAATAGACTGAAAAGCAAAAATCCCTAAATCTTTCGACTTAGGGATTTTTTGAATTTGATGGCGGAGGAAGTGAGATTCGAACTCACGGAGGGCGTAAACCCTCGCCGGTTTTCAAGACCGGTGCCTTCAACCACTCGACCATTCCTCCGTGATTTAAGCGAGGTGAATAATACGTTTTTTCCCCCACCCCGTCAAGCAAGAAAATAAAAAAATTATCTGACTGACTACTTTTAAATCACAATGTTTTAAAAATACACAAAATAAAAAACGGAACCTATTGGTTCCGTCTTTATGATTAAGATATTACTCTGCTTTCGCTTGTGTCGGTTCAGAATAAATATGGCTAATTGCACTATGGTGTCCTGCCGCGCCTTTACCGTTAAAGTAATAACGAGACTCCGTCCATTCTACAATTGGGAATGGTTTAGACTCTTCATCTGGTGCTTTAGCTAGTGTCATCGCAGCTTTAGTGTGTTGTACCGCTGAAATAGTACCTGCACGACCAGTGAACACATAAGAACTTACAAATTTTGCTTTTTCTTGTGGTTCAACTTCTGCAGTTGCGACTTGAGCAACAGGTTCTGATTTATGATGCAAACGTTCTAATGATTCTTGCACTTTCTGTTGAACCGCTTCATTTGCCGGTTGAGTAATGAAATCTAACGCAGGTTGTGCTTCAACTGATTTCTCTTCCACAACAATACCTGTTGCAGGCGTAATCACACCTTTTTTCGTTTTTTCTTGCTCAAGCAACTCATCCACCGATAAGAAATTATTTTCTTTCGGTGCATTCACAGCAGAATAATCGATGCATACTTTACCGCTTGCTAATTCTGGAGAAGCTACCGCTGCAAATAATGGCATTGGGGACTTCACTTCATTACGACGACGGCGTTGATTATTCGATGCTCGTAAATGACGCGGTGTACGACGCTGACGTTCTTGATGTGGTTTATCTTCAGCATTATCAGCAATATTGTTTTCAACCACTTCATTTTGAACAGTCTCAACAACTGGTACTTCAACCGCTTCAATCACATTCTCATTTACGTTATTTGCATTGTCATCAATACGAACGCGTTTACGTAAATCACGACGTTGACGACGCTCTGCTACCGGTTTCTCTGCTTTTTCTTCTTGACGATTATCATCAGAAACATTAGCAAAATTAACCGCACTTTCAGATGTCACTTCTTCATTCGCGTTACGACGATTGCGACGATTATTTACTCGCTCGCGAGTTGGACGCGCATTTTCTTCATCTGTATTTTTCGCATTATCGTTGTTTTCGTTATTGCGGGAACGACGAGTATTACGACGTTCTTGATTGCGACGATTATTACGGTTGTTATTACGATTGTTGCGGTTGTTTTGGTTTTTCTCTTCTTCTTTTGGTTCAGAAGCAAATAAACCTTTAATTGCGGCAACAATTTTCGCAAACAATGATGGTTCTTCCGATTTACGCTCAACTGGTGCTGGTGCAGCCGTTGGGATCGATAGAGATACTGCTGCACTTTCCATCACTTGCTCAGAGGTCACTGCTGCCGTTTCGATGTTGCGAGAAACAAGAGACTCTTCTGGTACGAATGCATCGTCTTGTGCTTCATGGAATTTTGCTAAGTTGTAGCTTAATTCGTTCAGCTCTTCACCTTCACGTACACGGAACACGCTGAAGTGCGGGGTTTCCATCGCTTCATTTGGCACCACGATAATCTCTACATCATGGCGTTTTTCGATACTGCTTACTGCTTTACGTTTTTCGTTAAGTAAGTAAGACGCAATTTGTACTGGCACGATGGTGTGTACTTGTTTGGTATTTTCTTTTAACGCTTCTTCTTCGATCAAACGTAAGATAGAAAGTGATAAACTTTCGTTATCACGCACTTTACCTGTACCTTGACAGCGTGGGCAAACATGGTGAGAAGACTCACCTAATGATGGGCTTAAACGCTGACGCGACATTTCCAGCAAGCCGAAGCGAGAAATACGGCTAATTTGAATACGTGCACGGTCTTGACGCACAGCATCACGAATACGGTTTTCTACTTCACGCTGGTGACGAACTGGTGTCATATCGATGAAATCGATGACCACTAAACCACCTAAGTCACGTAAACGTAATTGACGAGCAATTTCATCTGCTGCTTCAAGGTTGGTATTTAATGCGGTTTCTTCAATATCACCACCACGAGTTGAACGCGCCGAGTTGATATCGATTGCCGTTAACGCTTCTGTCACATCAATGACAATCGAACCACCAGAAGGTAAACGCACTTCACGTTGGAAGGCGGATTCAATTTGTGACTCAATTTGATAGTGGCTAAATAACGGCACTTCACCTTGATACAGCTTCACACGATTGATGAAATCTGGGCGTACAAGTTTGATGTGTGCTTTCGCTTTTTCAAATACTTTCGGGCTATCAATTAAGATCTCACCGATATCACGACGCAAGTAATCACGGATCGCACGAACGATCACATCACTTTCTTGGTGAATTAAGAACGGCGCTGGACGACTTTGTGAAGCTTGTTTGATCGCTTCCCAATGATGTAAAAGTACTTTTAAGTCCCATTGTAATTCTTCTGGTGATTTACCCACACCCGCTGTACGCACGATAAGACCAACGCCTTCTGGTACATCTAAAGAACTCAATGCTTCTTTTAATTCGATACGTTCATCACCTTCAATACGACGAGAGATACCACCTGCACGCGGATTATTTGGCATAATCACCAAATAACTACCGGCAAGGGAAACAAAAGTGGTTAAGGCTGCACCTTTATTGCCACGTTCTTCTTTATTCACCTGAACGATCACTTCTTGGCCTTCGGTCAAAATATCACGGATATTTGGACGACCTTGGAACACATAATCAGCAGGGAAATACTCGCGGGCAATTTCTTTTAAAGGAAGGAAGCCATGGCGCTCTGCACCATAATCCACAAAGGCTGCTTCTAAACTCGGCTCTACGCGAGTGATTTTTCCTTTGTAAATATTTGCTTTTTTCTGTTCATGACCAGGACTTTCAATATCCAAGTCGAATAAACGCTGGCCATCGACCAACGCAACGCGCAACTCTTCTTTTTGAGTCGCATTGATTAACATTCTTTTCATTGTCAATTTCTCGTTTGAATTATCTAAAATACCTTGAAAATTAACCGCACTTTACAGATTTACTGACCTTAGCCATCGACCTCGTGTTTCTCGCGAACAGTCAATCTCACGACTGTGTGTTGCTGGGTGCATTGATAGCATACTCAATTGTTATCTAAGACAATTTTCGTAAAACAATGCGGTGTGTTAATTACGCATTGCAAGGAAGCGTTAACCTTCATGAAAAATATGTTGATTATCAATGTCTTATGCCATTCGCCGCATTGAGTTTTGACCAACATACAAAATCGCTTTCTAAATGCCAAATTTTAGGCGCAGAAAGACGCTCTATTATCCACATTCGGGGCTAAATTAGCAAGGCATTCTTGCTATTCTCACCAGGGATATTGTGATATGATTCAGCCCAATTTTTAAAGGACAGATTCAATGACTGAAAAACAAGAAAAAATCATCAATCAATCCGTCAAAATGCTCACCATTTCTGAGGATGAAGCAGGACAACGCATTGATAATTATTTATTGGCAAAATTAAAAGGTGTGCCAAAAAGTTTGATTTATCGCATTCTGCGTAAAGGCGAAGTGCGTGTGAACAAAGGGCGAATCAAACCTGAATATAAATTGCAAAATGGTGATGTGGTGCGTGTGCCACCTGTTCGTGTTTCTGAAAAAAATACTGCCCCAATTTCTAAAAACTTGAATAAAGTCGCTTCCCTTGAAAGCCATATTATTTTTGAAGATGATTGTTTATTAGTATTGAATAAACCTTCCGGTATTGCGGTTCATGGCGGGAGTGGTTTGAATTTTGGCGTGATTGAAGCCTTGCGTGCATTACGTCCTGAAGCCCGTTTTTTAGAATTGGTTCATCGCTTAGACAGAGATACATCGGGTATTTTATTAGTGGCAAAGAAACGCTCTGCCTTACGTAACTTACACGAACAACTTCGTGTTAAAACCGTGCAAAAAGATTATCTCGCGCTCGTGCGTGGACAATGGCAATCTCATGTAAAAGTCGTGCAAGCCCCTTTATTAAAAAATGAATTGGCCAGTGGTGAACGCATTGTTAAGGTCAGTGAACAAGGCAAACCTTCAGAAACGCGATTTGCTATCGAAGAACGCTATCAAAATGCGACCTTAGTAAAAGCTTCGCCTGTAACAGGACGAACCCATCAGATCAGAGTTCATACCCAGTATGCAGGCCACCCGATTGCACTGGATGATAAATACGGTGATAAAGAATTTGATAAATATATGCAAGATCTCGGGCTTAATCGCTTGTTTTTACATGCGTTTTCCATTCGCTTTGAGCACCCTAAAACGGGTGAAATATTACGACTCAATGCTCAACTAGACGAAAAAATGAAAACAATTCTGAAAAAACTGCGTGAAAGCAAAGAGATAAACCCATAGACAAGAAAAATGTTTATTGCTATATTTGGTGATGGAGACAACTCGTTTCTATCATTAATTAACATATAACAACAAAGGATAGCAAAATGGCAAAAGGACAATCATTACAAGATCCTTATTTGAATGCGTTACGCCGTGAACGTATTCCTGTTTCGATTTATCTCGTTAATGGGATTAAATTACAGGGTCAAATCGAATCATTCGACCAATTCGTGATTTTATTAAAAAACACGGTTAATCAAATGGTGTACAAACACGCTATTTCAACTGTGGTTCCAGCACGTTCTGTTTCTCACCACAATAATAACGGCGGTCATCATGCGGCACAAACGTCTGACGCTGCATCGGAAGTAGAAACACAAGCAGAATAATTCTGTTCAATGAATGATTTCATCAATTTAAGTGCGGTTGAAAATTCACCTGAAATTTCAACCGCACTTTCGTCATCTAAAACAGGCGACAATAGCCAATCGGCAAAAGATAAAGCTGTCGTCGTGCATGTTTTCTTTTCTCAAAATAAAAACATTGAAGATCTGCAAGAATTCCAACTTTTAGCCGAATCTGCCAATGTTGAGATTTTACAAATCATTACCACGAGCCGGGCGACGCCACAAGCGAAATATTTTATCGGTGAAGGAAAAGCACAAGAAATTGCGGATGCAGTAAAAGCCTTAGATGCCGATGTTGTTTTGGTGAATCATCAATTAACCCCTGCTCAAACCCGTAATTTAGAAAGCATTTGCCAATGTCGCGTTGTGGATCGCACTGGGGTAATTTTAGATATCTTTGCTCAACGAGCCCGATCGCACGAAGGGAAATTACAAGTTGAATTAGCCCAACTCAAGCATTTATCGACTCGATTAGTTCGCCGAAAAACAGGCTTAGATCAACAAAAAGGTGCGGTTGGATTACGTGGTCCAGGCGAAACGCAATTAGAAACGGATCGCCGTTTAATCAAGGTTCGTATTGCGCAATTGCAAAATCGTTTGGCAAAAGTCGAAAAACAACGCAACCAAAATCGCCAAACCCGACAAAAAGCGGATATTCCGACCATTTCTTTGGTTGGTTATACCAATGCGGGAAAATCGACGTTATTCAATTTCATCACGCAAGCCAATGTCTATGCAGCGGATCAGCTTTTTGCCACCCTAGATCCCACATTAAGACGTTTGCAAATTCAAGATGTTGGTACGGCCATTCTCGCGGATACCGTTGGTTTTGTTCGCCAACTCCCCCATGATTTAGTGTCTGCTTTTAAATCTACCTTGCAAGAAACGGTAGAAGCCAGTTTGTTATTGCACGTCATTGATGCGGCAGACGCTCGAAAGATCGAAAATATTGAAGCGGTGAATTTAGTATTGGAGGAGATTAGGGCTGATAAAGTGCCAGCTTTGCTTGTTTATAACAAAATTGATTTATTGGAAAATGTGGCGCCCCATATTGAATATGATGACGAGAATAAGCCAGTTGCCGTTTACCTTTCAGCACATTCAGGTGAAGGCTTAGATCTACTACTTGAAGCCATTAAAGAGCGGTTGAAAAATGAGATACTTTCTTTCACCCTCACACTACTCCCTCAAGAGGGCAAAATTCGCCATGCGCTCTATCAATTAGATAGCATTTGTCATGAACAAATTTCGGATGAAGGTGAATTTATCCTCAATGTACAAATTGATAAAGTCGAATGGCTCAAACTTTGTAAACAATTCCCTAAACTGTCAGAAATTATTTACTAATACCGTATTGTTTTAATTTATTGGCGATCGCCGTGTGTGATACGCCTAATCGTTGTGCCAATTTTCGAGTACTTGGATACTGAGCATAAAAAGCACGCAAGACACTCGCCTCATATTGTCCCATGATCTCATCCAGGGTTTGCTCACCAAAATCATCCACAGAAATGACCGCACTTTGTACGGGTTTTAAATTTAAACTTTCAATATCAAGCTGGTTATTTTTCGCTAAGGAACAGGCACGATACAAGACATTGTAAAGCTCTCGCACATTACCTTGCCAAGGCTGCCCTTTCAAATAACTCAAAAAATCAGCATTATATTGCGGCATTGGAATCTTAAGCTGCGTGCTAATTTCTTGTAAAAAACCGTCCGTTAAAGGTTGAATATCCTCCACTCGCTCACGCAAGGGCGGCACATTTAGCGCCAAAACATTTAAGCGATGGAATAAATCACTGCGTAATTTCCCTTGCTCTAACAGCTTTTCCATCGGTTCTTGTGACGTACAAATCACACGAACATTTGCATGATGTTCTTTTTCTTCCCCCACTCGACGGAAAGAACCATCCGTTAAAAAGCGCAATAATTTTGCCTGTAAACTTAATGAAAGCTCGGCAACGCCATCTAACAACACCGTGCCTTCGTGAGCATATTCAAAAAAACCGATGGTTTCACTGTCACCCACTTTACGCCCAAACATTTCGCTTTCCGCATCTTCATCCGGCAGACCTGCACAGTTTACTGCAATGAATTTTTTCTCACGGCGCAAGCTCGCAAAATGGCAAGCTTTGGCTAATAAGTCTTTACCCGTACCCGTTTCACCTTGAATTAAAAGCGGCACATCAAACATCGCAAAACGTTGGGCATTTTCGACCGCACTTTTCATGGATAGACTTTGAGTGACAAAGCAAGAGAAAGGATCTTGTGGATTAAATGTCAGCATAAAATAAGCTCAATTTTATTGAATGATGCCGATATGATAGGAAGTTTATTGATATGTGTAAAGATTAATTTACATATAAAAAGGGCAATCCTTGACTGCCCTTTTAGATGGTTTTTTGTATTATTTTTTCACTGCACGATCAAGTTCTTGTGCGATGATTTCCATGCTTTCTAAACCACCAAACGCAAGATACCAATTGGCCGCATCAAGATACACAATGTGTCCATCTTTATACGCTTTGGTTTGTTTGATGATATCGTTATCCAACACTTTTTGTGCATTGTTGGCTTTTTCTGTAATCGCCGCGGTACGATCCACGACAAGTAAAAAGTCTGGATTTTTTTCTAAGATATATTCAAAACCAACGCTTTGTCCATGTGTAGACGATTTGATGCTTTCATCAATCGGTTTAAAACCAAATTTTTGATACACCATACCATAACGAGAACCATCACCAAAGGCACTGATTTTACTTTCATTGACAAGTACCAATAAGGCGGTTTTGCCTTTTGCATCTTTGGCGACTTGGTCAATCTTACTTTCTAATGCTGAAAGTTTTTCTTTCGCAACATTTTCTTTACCAAAGATCTGACCAAGTGCGGTCACATTTTGTTGAAAACTCGGGTAGTAATTGTTGTAGTCATTTTCAACATTAAATACTGGCGCAATTTCTTTAAATTTGTCGATCATTTTTTCTTGACGTTTAGACGCGATGATCAAATCCGGATTGAGTTCGTTAATTTGCTCCAATGATTGTTCTTTCAAATCACCGACATTCTTATATTTTTTGTCTGCAAATTCTGAAAGATAGTTTGGAATTTTTCCACTTTGTGGGAAGCCCACGATTTTATCTTGCACACCTAATGCACGAAGTGTGTCTGCCGCACCGAAATCAAGCACAATGACACGCTGTGGATTTTGTGGCACAACCTGCTTTCCAGCGGCATTTTCAATGGTAATATCTGCTGCTTGAGCAACACCGACCAAAGCAAAAAGTGAAAGTGCTAATGTTGATAATGTTTTTTTCATGAAGATTTCCTTATTTATCTAAAATAAACGGCAATTTTATGGTCGTCGATATCCTGAATAGGTATCGACATATCATAAATATCTTGTAGCACGGGCGATTGCATAATGTGGTTAACTTCCCCTTGGTGCACTAATTTTCCATTTTTCATGGCAACAATGTAGTCTGAGTAACAAGAGGCGAAATTAATATCATGAATCACAATTACCACGGTTTTGTTGAGTTCTGTCGCTAATTTACGCAAAACTTGCATGATCTGCACTGAATGTTTCATATCCAGATTATTTAATGGTTCATCCAACAAAATATAATCGGTATCTTGTGCAAGTGTCATCGCAATATAAGCACGTTGCCGCTGACCACCACTTAAACTATCGATATATTGGTGACGAATATCATCTAAATTCATATAGGCAATGGCATTATCAATAAAAGTGCGGTCAGTTTGGGTTAAGTTTCCTTTGCAATAAGGAAAACGCCCAAAAGCGACTAAATCTTCAATGGTTAGACGCAAATTAATGTTGTTCGTTTGCTTTAAAATCGCAAGTTGTTTCGCAATATCGCTACTTTTCTTACGATTGAGCAATTCACCGTTAAGATAGATCTCGCCGCTATCAGAATTCAACAAACGGCTCATAATAGACAGCACCGTACTCTTCCCTGCCCCATTCGGCCCGATAAAAGACGTAATTTTCCCCGTGGGAATGGTGACGGACACATTATCCACCACCTTTTTGCTTCCATAACTTTTAGTAATATTGCGAATTTCTATTGCCATTTTTTGTTTGCTCTTAATAACAAATAAATAAAGTACACGCCACCGACAAAATTAACGATGATGCTTAATGTCGTGCGGAACGTAAAAATATGCGTCACTAATAATTGCCCTAAAACCAAGGTTATGATGGAAATTAACATCGCGGCAGGAATGAGGACTTTGTGGCGATAATCACGAACAAATTCAAAGGTCACGTTCATCACTAATAACCCGAGGAACGTAAGTGGGCCAACAAGTGCGGTCGACACTGACGTTAAAATTGCCACGAGAATTAATAAGACTTTTAAGGTCTTTTGATAATCGATACCTAAGTTAATGGCATTTTCTCGCCCTAACGCCAACACATCAAAGCAATGCCAATATTTCAAACTGAAAACAATCGTCGACACTAAAATGGCTAATGCGACCCACAAGATTTGTGTATTGATTCGGTTGAAACTTGCAAAGCCAATATCTTGAGCGATCTGGAATTCATTTGGGTCAATCAACACTTCCATAAACGTCGTTAAGCTACCAAAGAAGGTGCCGAAAATAATCCCGACAAGCAACAAGAAGAAAATATTTTGGTTTTCTTTCTTAAACAGGAAATGATAAAGCACTAATGAAAACGCCATCATTAATCCCGTACACAAGACAAACAATGCAATCGAATTCATTGAAAGCAATGTGCTTGAACCGAAAAGAAAGATAATCGTTGTTTGAATCAGCAAATACAGTGAATCTAAACCTAAAATACTCGGTGTGAGAATTCGGTTATTCACGACCGTTTGGAAAATCATCGTAGCGAGTGCAATTGCCGCGCCTGTAATCACAATCGCAATTAAGGATAAGGCACGATTTTCCAAGGCATATTGCCAACGGTTCGGTAAGTTGTAGCCTAAATAAAGTGCAAGAGAAACAATGGCTAACAACGACAATACAATCAGTTGAGAAGAAGATTTCTTAGCCATTTCTATACCGCTTTAATAATAAAAATAAGAAGATACCACTGCCAAATACGCCAACCACGGCATTAATGGAAATCTCATAAGGATAAATCACACTTCGACCTAAAATATCGCAGAATAAAACAAATACCGCACCTAACAAAGCGGTATGAGATAACACTTTCTTCAAGTTATCCCCTAAATAAAGCGTGACGATATTCGGAATAATTAATCCCAAGAAAGGGATCACGCCAACAGACACGATAATAATCGAAGACACCACCGCCACAATGAGCAGACCGAGATAAAGTACTTGGTTGTAATTTAGACCTAGATTAACCGCAAAATCTTTCCCCATCCCGACAATAGAAAAACGATGCGCAAATAAATAAGCCACGATAAGTGTAGGAATACTGAAATACAACAATTCATAACGGCCTGACATCACAAGAGAAAAGTCCCCTTGTAGCCACCCGGATAAGTTTTGCAATAAATCTTCTTTGTAAGCGATAAAGGCAGTAATTGAACTGATGATATTACCGAACATAATCCCCACCAAAGGCACAAAAATCGTGTCCTTGAATTTCAAACGGGACAAAATCGTCATGAATAACAATGTGCCAAGGAAAGACACGATGACTGCAATGGTGGTTTTTAATAACATTGAAGCTGTTGGGAAAAACAGCATCGCCATTAAAATCCCTAATCTTGCACTATCCATGGTGCCCGCAGTGGTGGGAGAAACAAATCGGTTTCGACTGAGTTGCTGCATCACTAAACCACAAATACTTAGGGATGCGCCAGCAATTAAGATACTAATTAAACGAGGCACGCGACTAATTAAAAAGATCTGCCATTGATTACCTTCAAAATTCAGTAACCCTTGCAAATTAACGGTACTTACCCCGAGAAAAAGTGAAATAAAGGAAAGCACTATCAAAAGAAAAATCAGATAACGTCTCTTAATCATAAAAATGAGAATAATTCTAAAATGCAAAGAGAATAGCATATTGAGGAAAAAGAGAAAAGATGAAGTGCGGTCAGTTTTCAGCTAATTTTTTAGGCCTATAAAAAATGCGGTCAAATTTGACCGCATTTTATTCACTATAATTTTAATGTTCTTTCAACTTCTTTCGCTCGGACTAAGAATTGCTTACGCTCTGCAGTTGCCATACCGCTGCTGGTACCTGGTAATTTCACCGTAAGCGGGTTCACCGCTCGCTCATTGATATGAAACTCGTAGTGCAAGTGTGGACCGGTTGAAATACCCGTATTACCAGTTAATGCAATGCGCTCCCCTTTCTTCACTGTTTGGCCCGCACGCACTAAAGCACGACTTAAATGCATATACACCGTTTGATATTCACGACCATGGCGTATCACCACATAACGTCCTGCACCACCAGCTTGATAAGCCACTTTTTCCACCACACCTTCTGCTGGCGCAATAACTGGCGTACCTGGTGAAACAGCAAAGTCTACCCCTTTATGCGGACGAACACGTCCCGTTACTGGATGGCGCCGATTTGGGTTAAATGGTGAAGAAATACGGGCTTGACGTTGCAATGGATAACGCGCAAAGCCTTTACCAAGGGTTTCCCCTTGCTTATCGTAGTAGCGACCATTCGCTGCTTGAATACCATAATAGCTCTTACCATCTGCCATAATGTGAATGGCTTCAACGTTACCTTGACCGGTTAATTTATCACCTAAATATTCACGTGATACTAAAATCGCAAATTTGGTGCCTTTACTGAGTTTTTGAAGACTTACCTGCCACTGTAACGCAGAGCTTAACTGGCTGATTTGACGACCATCCAAACCTAAATCACGCAAACTTGATGCAAAAGATCCGTTAATCGTGCCTTTTAGCACCTCTTTCTTCCAGATACTTTTCTTCTCTAGAATTTGGCGTTTAAACTTACCGTCTTCCATGCGTTCATAAATACGTTCTTCTTTTTCAGACACCAACCAGTTTAAATACTCCAGCTGATCTTCTTTATCTAAAATCCAATAGAACTGCTGACCGGCGCGTAAGTTTTTTAATTCAGGATATTCGGCAATTAAATTTTTCGCCGTATCATCTTCTAAACCAGAAAGCTCTAACACGTCTTTTAAAGAGTCGCCACGCACCACGGTATGACTAAATTGATCGGTAATACGCAATGCCTGATCAGCTACATCTAAAATGCCACTGAGCGCATCTTGTGCATCTTTTGGCAAATCAGTTAGCTCATCAAACTGTGGTTTAATTTCATCTACTTCATCATCTTTGGCTTGAAGATCATCATCGTAAGAAGTCGCATCTTCCGTATTCGCATTCTGCTTAGTTTCAGGATGTTCGCCTGCTTGAGTTTGTTGCTTATCTGATTCTGTTTTTTCAGGTGTAAGGGATTGATATTGAACGTTATCCACCATCTCTGGCTCAAGATTACTTTGCAAAGAAGGATCATAATCAGCGGTATCTTTAAAAGCGAGGAAAATACCCGTTAAAATAAGCAAAAGTGCGGCAAAAAAAATCGCCGCTTTTATACGGGATTTTCGTTTCCGTCGATCTCTAGCTAATTTAACGTGTTGCAAAATAGATACCTTTAAAATGAATAAAAAGCTTTTCGCTCTTCAGACTACAAACTCTAAAAAAAATTCATTTTACCCTAAAAATGTCAAATCTTATGCCTAAATATTAGGCATAGTCAGAATTTCTTGAGAAAAACAAGGAAATGAGCTATTTTAGTGAGCCATTTTTAAAGGGGGGATTATGCAGATTCACGCCATTCAACCAGCCCAACCAACACCATTAATTACGCTGAAAAATATCAATGTGGTCTTTGAACAAAAGACAGCATTACGGGATATTAATTTCAGCATTTATCCTAATTCAATTATCACCATTGTAGGCCCAAATGGTGGGGGGAAATCGACCCTCTTGAAAACCTTATTAAAATTACAACCGCCGACATCCGGTGAGGTGATTTATAGCACCAATGTCAGAATTGGCTATGTCCCACAAAAAATTCACCTCGATCACAGCTTACCAATGACGGTTGAGCGTTTTCTGGCACTCAAAAAAGGGGTTAAAACGCAAGAAATATCAACCGCACTTGAGCAACTCTCTATCACTCATTTGAGAAAAAATAATATGCAAAAACTCTCAGGTGGGGAAATGCAACGCGTGTTATTAGCTCGTGCGATTTTGAACAAACCCAATTTACTGGTGCTAGATGAACCAACTCAAGGGGTCGATATTAATGGTCAAGCTGAACTTTATCAGCTGATTCACCGTACTCAACAAGCCTTAAATTGTGCGGTTTTAATGGTTTCCCATGATTTGCATATCGTGATGGCGGACAGTAAAGAAGTGTTGTGCATCAATCAACATATTCGCTGTGCCGGCACACCCGAAAGTTTATCGAATGATCCAACATTTATACGCCTTTGGGGCAACCAAATCTCACAAAATGTGGGCTTTTATACGCACCATCATAATCATCATAATATGCACGGTGATGTTTGTAGTTGCAGTGCCAATCCATCTGAATGCCAACAATAAGGAAAAATCATGTTTGAGATTTTATTTCCCGCCTTGCTTACAGGCTTACTGCTTTCCTTAATTACCGCACCACTGGGTGCTTTTGTGGTGTGGCGTAAAATGGCTTATTTTGGTGATACCCTTTCCCACTCAGCCTTGCTTGGTGTGGCGTTAGGGATTTTCTTACAAATTAACCCTTATGTTGCCATTGTAATTTTGACGATTATTCTCGCCGTATTAATGGTTTGGCTCGAAAGTAACACGCAATTTTCAGTGGATACCCTTTTAGGCATTATCGCACACAGTTGTCTTTCCCTTGGTGTGGTTACGGTTGGCTTACTAAAAAATGTCCGCGTAGACTTAATGAGTTATCTTTTTGGGGATTTGCTCGCCATTAATTTTAACGACTTACCTTATATTGGCACGGGTGTCCTCATTGTATTAGGCACACTGCTTTACTTCTGGCAAGCCTTACTCTCCACCACTGTCTCACCTGAACTGGCTCAAGTGGAAGGCATTAACATCAAAAAAATGCGATTTATCTTGATGATTTTGACCGCACTTACAATCGCATTAAGTATGAAGTTTGTTGGAGCCCTGATTATTACATCACTATTAATTATTCCAGCTGCAACAGCAAGACGTTTTGCAAAGACACCTGAACAAATGGTATTTATTGCCATTTTAATCAGTATGCTTTCCGTCGTTGGCGGGTTATTCCTTTCCGCCTTTTATGATACCGCTGCGGGGCCTTCTGTCGTGATTTGTTCCGCATTTTTGTTTTTGTTATCATTACTAAAAAAGGAATATTTATAATCCGCTCCAACCAGTGAAAACCATTTGCACCGCACCTTAAATCTTGATAAAGTGCGGGCAACTTTTGACGATATTTTAGGATAAGAAATGAGCCAAGAATATTTAGATTTTGAATTACCTATTGCTGAACTTGAAGCCAAAATTGAAGCGCTACGTTCAGCATCTGATGACAAAATTGATTTACACGATGAAATTAAACGCTTACAAAAGAAAAGCGATGAATTAACCAAAAAAACCTTTGCAAATCTTGATGCATGGCAGGTTTCTCGTATGGCACGTCACCCAAATCGTCCATACACGCTTGATTATATCGAACATATTTTTACTGATTTCCAAGAACTTGCAGGCGATCGTGCTTTTGCAGATGATAAAGCGATCGTAGGTGGTCTTGCGCGTTTAGATGGTCGTTCTGTGATGGTTATCGGTCATCAAAAAGGCCGTACGGTAAAAGATAAAGTGACACGTAACTTTGGTATGCCGGCACCTGAAGGTTATCGTAAAGCATTACGTTTAATGCAAATGGCCGAGCGTTTCAACTTGCCTATTATTACCTTTATCGACACCCCTGGGGCTTACCCAGGTATCGGTGCGGAAGAACGTGGTCAATCTGAAGCCATTGCTCGTAACTTACGTGAAATGTCTACCTTAAAAGTACCTGTTATCTGTACGGTAATCGGTGAAGGTGGTTCTGGTGGTGCATTAGCCATTGGTGTCGGTGACAAAGTGAATATGTTGCAATATTCAACTTATTCCGTTATTTCACCAGAAGGTTGTGCGTCAATCTTATGGAAGAGTGCAGAAAAAGCCTCTACCGCAGCAGAAGTCATGGGCTTAACCGCAACTCGTTTAAAAGAGTTAGGTTTAATTGATAATATCGTTCCAGAGCCATTAGGTGGTGCACATCGTAATTATCATGAAATGGCACGCAATTTAAAACAATGTCTTGTTGAAGAACTAAACGAATTAGATACTTTCGACAAAGATGGCTTATTAGAAAGACGTTACGAACGTTTAATGTCTTATGGCTATTGTTAATAATATATAAAAAGAGCGGTTAATTTAACCGCTCTTTTTTGTGTTTAAAGAATAATACATGGATGCCAGAAAATGCATCAATGCCTAAAATAATATAAAAGGAGAACTCAAAATGAAAAACGTATTAGCAATCCAATCCCACGTAGTTTATGGTTTTGCCGGTAATAAATCCGCCACTTTCCCAATGCAGCTATTAGGCGTGGATGTATGGGCACTTAATACCGTGCAATTCTCTAACCATACCCAATATGGTAAATGGACAGGCATGGTGATTCCACAAGAACAAATTGGTGAAATTGCCAATGGTTTAGATGCGATTGGAAAACTGCAAGAATGTGATGCGTTACTTTCTGGCTATTTAGGTTCAGCGGAACAAGTTGACCAAATTATCTATGCTTTAGAAAAAATCAAAGCACGTAACCCAAATGCACTTTACTTGTGCGATCCAGTGATGCCAAATGCCGAAAAAGTCTGCGTAGTAGCGGATGGTGTACGTGAACGCTTAATTGAAAAAGCCATTCCACGTGCGGACATCATGACCCCAAATCTTTCCGAGCTTCGTACGCTTTCTGACTTCCCTATCAACACCTTTGACGACGTACTCAAAGCCGCCAATGCATTAGTGGCTAAAGGTGTGAAAAAAGTGTTGGTCAAACACTTAGGAAAAGCAGGTAAGTTAAATGATCCTGATACCTTTGAAATCATTATGGCGACACCTGAAGGCGTATGGCATTTAAGTCGTCCGCTTTATAAATTTAACTTTGAACCAGTTGGTGTGGGTGATTTAATTGCGGGTACTTTCTTGGCGCATTACTTAAACTGTGGCAATGATGTTGAAGCTTTTGAAAAAATGAATAATGCTGTTGCTGGCGTAATGAAAACTACCTTTGATTTGAAATCTTACGAACTCCAACCGATTGCTGCTCGTTTTGAAATCTTAAATCCAAGTACAAACTACAAAGCTGTTAAAGTTTCCTAATGGATCTTTTTTCATTATTCCAAGCACAAATTCCAACCACCGCCAATAAGCTTCTCATCGCTTTTAGCGGTGGCTTGGATTCAACTGCACTGCTTTCTTTAGTTAAAAAACTCAGCAAAAAACGACCGCACTTAAGCCTGCGAGCTATTCATATCCATCACGGATTAAGCCCGAATGCGGATACTTGGACGGCTCATTGCCAACAACTCTGTAGACAATTTAAGATTCCACTTATTATTGAAAAAGTCAAAGTGGAAATGCATGATGGTATTGAAGCTGGCGCAAGAGAAGCCCGTTATCAGGCCATTTCAACACATATTCAGCCTGATGAATATCTGGTCACAGCGCATCATTTAAATGATCAAACTGAAACCTTTTTCCTTGCATTAAAACGAGGTGCTGGATTACAAGGTTTAGGTGCTATGCAAAAAGAAAGTCAATTGTTCGGGATGCCTATTCTACGCCCCCTCCTTTCTTTTAGCCGAAGTGAATTAGAAAATTACGTACAGCAAGAAAATCTGTCTTGGGTCGAAGACGAAAGCAATCAAGATAATCATTACGATCGCAATTTTTTACGCAACCAAATTTTACCTGAATTACGCCAACGTTGGGGGCATTTTGATCATGCTGTTCAGCGTGCCGCACAACATTGTTTTGAGCAACAGCAACTGATTAATGAATTATTACAAACTTGCTTTGAACAGCATCTTCTTGAGGATCAAAAACAGTTTTCGCTCGTAAACTTTCTAGACTATTCATCGCAAAAACAAACCGCACTTTTGCGAATGTGGCTGGCTAAAAATCAGATTGCTATGCCAACACAGGTTCAATTAATGCATATTATTGATGATGTGATTAAGGCAAAAGTTGATGCATCCCCACAATTTCAACTTGGGGAACATATTATTCGCCGTTATCAACAATGTCTCTATTTAACGGAGAAATTCACTGATTTGTCGCAAAATTGTCTTGATATGCCGTTAAATCAACAGATTACCTTGCCTGATAATCTTGGAACAATTTGTGCAGCCCAGAATGCGAGAGGCATTTTAGTGCATTGGAATGACAAACAGGTTCAACTTGCCAATACACAAGATCCAATTCAAATACGATTTGCTTATACTGGCAAAGTAAAACGACAGCATAATCGCCCAGCCGAAACCATGAAAAAAATTTGGCAAGAGCTCGGTGTTCCGCCTTGGCAACGAAATCGTATCCCACTCATTTTCTATGGAGAGACTTTACAAAGTGCGGTAGGTTTTTTCCGTGTTTTTCATAACTTAGAGAAATAAAAAATGGGTGATGATTCACCCATTTTTATGATTAAGAAAAGCGTTTAAAATGCCTGCCGTAAATTCTTTACGTAAATAAAATCCCAGTGGCAAGGTATCAATCACTTCCCCATTTTTACCAATGCCTTTCGTAATGGCTTTACTATTGGCGCCTTTGGGACGCAGTTGCATAACTTCACCAATACGTGCCGTAATCTGATCTAACTTTCCGAGCACAATATAATCCATCAACTCTTCCCAATCTTGGCGTAATTGATGTTCTTGTTCAGTCGAAGGTTGCCATAATATAGGTTGGCCAATATGGCGCTCACGCAACGGAATATCACGACTACCTTCAATAGGAATCCACAAGACTTTCGATAATTTATGCCGAACGTGTGAATTTTCCCAATTTACCCCTGAGTTTTGAACCAATGGGGCAAGACTCACAAACGTGGTTTCCAACGGAAAACCTTCGGTATTAATGGGTAACGTTTTTAATTCAATGCCTAAATGGGAAAAATCCTGTTCTGCTTTACTGCCGGCAGTCGCTCCCAATGCTGTTTCAAGCAACATTCCAACCCAACCTTTATCGCGTTTTAAATCAGGCGGGACGGGAATATTTAACTCATCTGCAAGTTCGCCAAAGGTTAACCCCGCAATAGATTGCGCTTTTTCTAATAAGGCTTGTTCGGTTTGTGGGATCATTCGTGGTATTTCTTCAATAATTTTGGTTTAACGTATTCTACGCCTTTGTCGATGTAAGGAATATTTTCTAGTTTCAATAAAAAGCGTTTTGCCGGCAATCCACCACCAAAACCGGTGATTTCACATTTTTTCCCTAATACACGATGACATGGAATGATAATGCTAATGGGATTACTCCCTACCGCACCGCCAACGGCTCGCACCGCCTTAGGGTTATTGATGCTTTCGGCTAATCCACCATAACTCGCCGTTTTACCATGCGGAATTTGACGCAATGCTTTCCAAATCGCTTGTTGAAATGCGGTACCTTTAGGCGATAAAGGAATATCGGAGAAACTTTCTGGCTCGCCATTAAAATAACGCCTTAACGCGCCCCGCACTTTTTCAAAAAGCGGTAAATCCTCTCGTAAAATCCAATTTGGATTTGGCGTAGTTTGTTCTAATTCACAATCTAAATTTGTGAGATTTTCACCATCAGAAAGCATTAATAACCGACCAATTGGTGAGTCCATATAAGCATAAAAAAGTGCGGTCATTTTTCTCTCGTTTTTATGGATTGATATAAGAAAAAAGCACACCGAACATACATTCGGTGTGCTGCGTATTATGCTAAATTTTTAACAAATTAGAAACTGTAGTTTAAGTTTAAACCGTAAAGGTTAGCACTTGATTTAACTTTAAATTGACCTGATAAACCTTCTTTAAAGCTATTTTTCTTACCATGTAAGTGTGCATATCCAAAATCAGCTGATAAGTTCGGGGTAAAACGATAAGTTGCCCCTAAGCTATACCACATACGATCTGTATCTGGAATTGAGATTGATGGATGATTAACACTTGCATTCTTATCATAAGCAACACCAGCTCTCACTGTTAAGGCATCTGTTGCATCATAAGAGAAACCTAGTGCATAACGAGAAGAATTACTGAATTTTTCATCTTTATGGAATAAAACATTACCACTTTCACCATAAGCAGTTAAGCTTTTCAAACGCTTCCATTCAGTATATTTATAGCTATATTGAACCGCTAATTTATCCGTTAATTTATGGAATCCAGAAAATTCCCAATAAGCTGGCAAGTGTAAAGTTAAACTACCCGGAACGTTCTCACCTCCGGTTGCCTGAGTAATTGGCAAGGTAACTCCTGTATTTGCTAATTGAGATAATAATGCATTATATGTAACAGGGAATTCATTTGAATAATTACCTTTAAATTTAACATTTACTGCAGAGTGATATGCTAAACCCCAACGATGATTTTCATTGAGTTTATAAGTTAAACCCACATTCCATCCTAGGCTCCATTTATCACCTTTAATTTTAGAAACAGATGTATTTGCTGGGGCGTTTGCTAATTGTTTAGCAACTGCTGATAACTGTGTTGCTTTAGCTGTTTGTCCAGCAGCACTTAATTTTGCTGCCATTGCACCTAATTGCTGTGCAACCGCTTTACCACCGATACCTAAATGACGTTGAACCTCTGCATCAGAATAAATTGCATTTACACCTACACCAAAACTAAAGCCATAGCCTAAATCATATGCACCACTTAAATTAAAATTTAATGCTTTTAATTCTGTTCTACCACCATACACACCAGCAGCGTAGGTATCATTATATTCAGATTTTAAACCATAATTAACATTCATACCGCCACCCAATGCAAAGCGGTCATTTACTGGCACAACCACGTACATATTAGGAATAATGGCATTTGGAATGACATTTTTATGATTAGCTGGTACTCCACCAATAGTACCTGTGACATCAACATCTGCATCAGCTAGAATGCCACCAGCAGATAACTCTGCTTTTTTAAACTCTGTCATTAATGCTGGGTTACTTGCAACTACTGAAGCATTATCAGCAACAGCTGCATTTCCAGCGTAAGCCATTCCTAAGCCTGATGTAGAAACTTCTGCTAATTGGAATGCGGCTGCATTTGCACCGCTTGCTGCTAACAATATGGTCATTGCTAATAGCGTTTTATTAAATTTTGTCATTTGGAACCTTTTGTTATTAATAATAATGAAAAAAGCCGCGAGATTCTAAAACTCCAATAAATGGAGTGCAAATTATTTTAGATTAATTTTTAAGTGTTCCGACCAGTGATAAATAAATGATATTTAAATTAAAAAAATGTGGCTACTTTGGCAGAGCGTTTCAAAAATGCTAGAATAGAACCAATCTTAATTTTAAATAAGGAAATCCTATGACAGTAACATGCAAAGCAGAAGAATCTCTCACTTGTAGCTGTGTTGATGTGGGGACGATTATTGACGGTTCAGATTGTTCTGTTGATATTCATCAAACCTATGCGAATAAAGCTGAAGCTGAAGCTGCGCTTAATCGTTTCATTGAAAAAGCTCGCAAAACAGAAAGCGATCCTTGCGAGATTAAAAGTGAAATCACCGAAACTGAAAATGGCGCCAATTTAACGGCGCGTTTTACATTTAGCTGCCAAGCTGAAGCGATGATTTTCGAATTAGCAAATCGCTAAAAATATTTTAGAAATTGACCGCACTTTATCATGCAAAATAAAGTGCGGTTATTTTTTTGCTTAAATCCTAATTAAATCACTATCGCAAACGTTTGCTTAATCTGATACAATCACGCCGTTTTATCATTTAACCTAAAAATATAGGATAGCATTGTGAGCAAACCATCATTAAGTTATAAAGATGCAGGCGTGGATATTAATGCCGGTAATGAATTAGTTGAACGTATTAAACCACACGTGAAACGAACTACTCGTCCTGAAGTCATCGGGGGATTAGGTGGGTTTGGCGCATTATGTGCTATTCCGGGCAAATATAAAGAACCGATCCTCGTTTCAGGTACAGACGGTGTAGGAACAAAACTACGTTTAGCCATTGACTTAAAAAAACACGATACCATTGGTATTGATTTGGTTGCAATGTGTGTTAACGATTTAGTGGTTCAAGGCGCCGAACCATTATTCTTCTTAGACTACTATGCGACAGGAAAACTTGATGTGGATGTTGCCTCTGATGTGGTAAAAGGCATTGCAGAAGGCTGTGTACAATCGGGTTGTGCATTAGTGGGTGGCGAAACCGCTGAAATGCCGGGTATGTACCACGCTGGCGATTATGACCTAGCAGGCTTCTGTGTGGGTGTCGTCGAAAAATCAGAAATCATTGATGGTAGCCAAGTTAAAGTAGGAGATGCTTTAATTGCACTAGGTTCAAGTGGCCCGCATTCAAATGGTTATTCTTTAATTCGTAAAGTCATTGATGTTGCTGGCGTCAACCCAGCCACTGAGCAATTAGATGGTCGTCCATTAAGTGAACAAGTGCTTGCACCGACAAAAATCTATGTAAAATCTGTTCTCGCTTTAATCAAACAAACGGAAGTCCATGCTATCGCACACTTAACGGGTGGCGGTTTCTGGGAAAATATCCCTCGTGTATTACCGAAAAATACAAAAGCGGTTATCGATGAAAGCAGTTGGGAATGGCAACCCGTATTCAAATGGTTACAAGAAAAAGGCAACATTGAAACCTATGAAATGTACCGTACATTTAACTGTGGCGTTGGTATGGTGATTGCATTACCACAATCGCAAGTGGAAACCGCTTTAGCGATTTTAAAACAATCCGGTGAAAATGCCTGGTTAATCGGTCATATTGAAAATGCGACAGATAACGAACCACAAGTTATTATTAAATAATTTCTCTTTTCCATTTCAGGGCGAAAATTTCAGAATGAAAGGTTCGCCCTTCTTTTATGTAGAATAATATGAAAAAAATTGCCGTCCTGATTTCAGGGCAAGGATCAAATCTTCAAGCGATAATTGAGGCTTGTCAAACTGGGTTTATTCCAGGAAAGGTTGTGACTGTCATCAGTAATAAAACTGATTCATTTGGCTTAGAACGCGCTGAAAGTGCGGGCATTCCTAGCCGAGTTTTTTTGCACCAAGATTTTAGTTCCAATCCCGCTATGGATAAGGCTATAGGGGATTATTTAGACGCTCTCAATATTGATCTCATTGTGTTAGCCGGTTACATGAAAATCTTAACCAAGCCATTCACACAACGTTTTACTGGGAAAATTTTAAATATTCATCCTTCCCTTCTGCCAAAATATCCTGGGTTACATACTTATCAAAGAGCACTTGAGAATGGCGACAGCGAACACGGTACAACTGTGCATTTTGTCAATGAAGAGATCGATGGTGGTGCCATTGTGTTACAAGCTAAAGTGCCTATTTTCCCTGGTGATACCGTCGAGGAAATTGAACTTCGTACGCGTGAACAGGAATATAATATTTATCCTTTAGTGATTAAATGGTTTATTGAAGAGCGATTAAAACTGATTGAAAATCAAGCTTATTTAGATGGTAAGTTGCTACCGCCTAATGGCTATGCTTATGAATAAAACGATATTCTCTCTTGAAAATGGTAAATGAAATCACCATTAAATAACCTGATTTTATGAAAAAAACAATAAACCCTGTATAATCGGGGTTTTATTATTGTGGGATATAGTATGCAAATTAACTTTACTCAGATTTTTCAAGATAGCCTCAACTTTATGCGTAATCAGCGAAAAACCGTGCTACTTTTCGTTGGTATTTTTGTCATCTCACAATTGATTAATGCATTAGTCAGTGTCCCAATGCCGAGTTTGGGTGATAATCCTAATCCATCACAACAGGATATTATTGATGCATTGAGCAAAGTGGAGCCAACTGCACTGATTGGATCTTTTTTATTCCAACAATTATTGATGTCTTTTATTGCGACCTTCGGTATTGCAACCATTCATCATATTAGTCTGCAAAATGAAAATCCGATTAATCAAGGTCTCATGCTTACATTGCGTCGTTTTTTAGGTGTGGTCGTTTTAGATATTTTTATGAGCTTGCCACTTCTCTTTGGTATAGCGGATGTCATGAGTTCATTTTTAAGCAAAAATGCCCTCTCCCCTCTAGCCTTTGTTTCAATGGTATTTGGTTTATTTTTCTTTGTTCGCCTATGCTTATCGCCTGTGCATTACATTGCCGCAAATCAATCTATCGGGCAAAGTGCTTTACAGGTGTGGCGTGCAGGTATTAAACGTAATGGCGTATTAATTATTTATGCCTTGCTCACTTATTTACTTCTTCCTTTAGTGGTGAATACCATTGGTGCAATCTTGGGTTCATCATTTTTAAGTGCTATCGTTGGTATCTTGGTTGCATTATTTCAAATGTTTATTTTGGTATTTACTTACCGTTTTTACAGCTTATTTATGAAGGCATAATATGAAGCAACTTCTTGAATTTATTCCTCTTGTTCTCTTTTTCATCACCTACAAAATGTTTGGGGTGCGTGAAGCAGCTATTGTCTTAGTGATCGCGACCATCATTCAGATGGTTGTACTAAAACTGAAATATGGCATGATTGAGAAACAACAAAAAATCATGGCGATTGCTGTCGTCTTTTTTGGTTTGCTCACTGCCTATTTCAATGAAATCAAATACCTACAATGGAAAGTCACGATTATTAATGCCTTATTTGCCATTGTTTTATTGGTTGCACAATTCCAATTCAATACGCCACTGGTAAAAAAGTTATTAGGCAAAGAAATCCAATTACCGGATAATGTGTGGAACAAATTGAATTTAGGCTGGGCAGGATTTTTCATTCTGTGTATGCTTGTAAATGTTTATATCAGCCAAAATATGTCTGAAGATGCTTGGGTTGATTTCAAATCTTTTGGTTTACTTGGTATGACCTTTGTTGCAACAATCGTCAGCGGCGCTTATATTTACCGTTACTTACCTAAAGATGATCAAAAAAATGATGGGGAAAAATAATGGTTTCAAATCTTACTGATAAAGAAGGTCGTCAATCTAAAGGCGTATTATTACTACGTACCTTAGCGATGCCTTCAGATACCAACGCCAATGGCGATATTTTCGGTGGCTGGATTATGTCCCAAATGGATATGGGCGGAGCGATTCTAGCGAAAGAAATCGCTCATGGCCGTGTGGTCACTGTTGCCGTAGAAAGTATGAATTTCATCAAACCTATCGCTGTCGGTGACGTGGTATGTTGTTATGGTCAATGCCTCAGCGTGGGACGTTCTTCTATTAAAATCAAGGTAGAAGTATGGGTGAAAAAAGTTGCCAGTGAACCAATTGGGGAACGTTACTGCGTGACAGATGCCGTATTTACCTTTGTCGCGGTTGGGAAAGACGGTAAATCCCGCGCTATTCCACGTGAAGGTAATCTTGAACTAGAACGTGCATTAGCCTCTATCGAAGAATTAAATTGTTAAAAGGATAAATGATGTATTACGTAATTTTTGCCCAAGATATTCCTGGCACTTTAGAAAAACGCCTTGCTGTACGTGAGCAGCATCTCGCTCGTTTAAAACAATTACAAGCAGAAGGTCGCTTATTAACTGCGGGTCCCAATCCAGCTATTGACGATGAAAATCCTGGCGAAGCTGGCTTTACCGGCTCGACAGTGATTGCTCAATTCGAAAGCCTGTCTGCAGCAAAAGACTGGGCGTCACAAGATCCTTACGTAGAAGCTGGCGTTTACGGTGATGTGATTGTGAAGCCTTACAAAAAAGTTTTCTAAATAAAACGAACTCTACACTCAAAGACGGATCTAAATATCCGTCTTTCTCTTTATATGGAATCTCCTATGCGAGCACTTAAACACACGACAATTTCATTATTAATTTTAACCGCACTTTCAGGCTCAGCTTTCGCTAATCAGCATGCCCATAAAAGCAAAAATGAAACTACGCCACAAATTAACCTTGCAGAAGAACAAGCCAAATGGACACAACAACAGCACGCTCATGAATTAAAGTTGATTGAACAACGCGCGACTTTTCTGCAATTAGAGTCGCTCCTAAAAAGTGCGGTCAAAAATAATCATGTTTCTAATAATGCTAAATTATTTCTTGGGCTTATTGATTCTTTAAAAGGTTATCCATTGCAAACTGATGCTATAGCGGCTTATTTAGACGCACGTGTAAAAACCGTTAATCGCGATACGCCTCGTGAAGAAGTGAATGCATTGAGAACAGACATTGAACAATTTATTCAGCAACATTCCTCTCATTTTCTACGCGGAAAATTAGAACAAAGCATTTTTACGTTATTAATCAATGCTGAAGATACTCAAGCGCTCGCTAAACTCACGCCAAATAATTTGGAAACACAAATTGCCGTGCTTACGGCTAAATATCAAATAGAAGCATTCAATACTAGTCAAACGGCAGAAAACCAATCAAATGACAAGAATAAATCGGCTATTTTGTCTGAATATGAACAACTTTGGCTCAATAATGCTGAACTTCCTAATGATGCTCAGCTATGGGCGGCTTGGTATTCACAAGGTGGACGCACTGAAGAGAAAATCTATCAAAAAGCGGAAATGCTCTTTGGTAAAAATGACGCGAAAGGCCTCGAAATACTCGCTAAAGAGTTAGAAAAAATTGATAACGCGAAAGAAGATGCGCAAGTAGCCACTAATTTAGCACTTTATCAGGACCTCTTAAAAAATCCTGCAAATTTGAAAATACAAGCTGAGAAATTGCCATTAATTGATGCTAATACGAATAAAATTACCAATAAATTTGCCGTAGTACTAAGTTTTGCTCGTTATTTACGAACCATTCCGGAAAATATGAATGAGCCAATGTTTACCCTTTACGAACAATGGGCGAAAAATTGGCAATTAAATGAAACGGAATTACGTGATTGGAAAATTGCCTTTATTAGTCGTTTCTTTGATAACGAAAGCCCTAATTTTGTCCAATGGCGCGATCAGGAACTTCTCAAACTCAATGCAGATAATCTCATTGAGCGTCGTTTACGTACAGCTATTTGGCAAAAAACGGATTTACTCGCCTGGTTAAATGCACTTTCAGATGAAGCAAAACAAAAACAAGAATGGCGTTATTGGATGGCTAAAACAACCGCTCAAGCATCCGATAAAGATGCAAAACAACACTTAGAAGCTTTATCGAAAGAACGTGGTTTTTATCCAATGTTGGCTGCAGTCAAATTAGGTCGTTCCTACAAACTGGAAATGCCTAAAATTCCTCAAGAGTCCAATATTCAAGAGAAGTATGCAACTGAATTAGCTGAGATTGCAGAACTGCGTCAATTAGATCGATTAGGTGCAGCCAAACAACGCTGGCGTTCTCTATTAGAAAAATTACCGCAAGAGAAACAACTTGCGTTAAGCCAATATGCAAATGAACAAAATTGGTTTGAATTGGGCGTAGATGGCTCGATTATTGCAAAAGCTTGGGATTATATCGACTTACGCTTACCAAATGCTTACAGTCAATATTTTGATATTGCCCTCAGTAATGTGAACCTCAGCGCAACGGAACCTCAAGCTATTGTGGATAATCGTGTAACCAAAACCTTCGCCATGGCAATTGCGCGCCAAGAAAGCGCTTGGAATCCAATGGCACAATCTTCTGCGAATGCACGTGGATTAATGCAGCTATTACCAAGTACCGCGCAAAAAACGGCAGAAAATCAGCAACTTCCTTATAACGGTGAGTTAGATTTATTCAAACCGCTTAATAATATTTTACTCGGTACGGCTCACTTAAATGAGCTGAATGCTAAATATCCAAACAATCGCATTTTGATCGCCTCTGCCTATAATGCGGGAGCAAGCCGTGTAGAAAAATGGCTTGCGAGAGCAAATGGCAAATTGGCTATGGATGAATTTATTGCGTCCATTCCATTCTTTGAAACTCGGGGGTATGTTCAAAACGTATTAACTTACGATTTTTACTATCAAAACCTACAAGACAAAGAAAAATTACAAACCTTTAGCAAAGAGGAATACGATCGGCTATACTAGTCGCACTAGTTTAATAGTATAGGGTTGTTGATATGTATATTAGTCGCAATTTAGAACAATGGAATGCTTTCCTCGCAACCTTGCAAACTGCGTTTGAACAAGGGAAAGCACAAGATTTCTTAACGCTTCTGCTCACGCCAGATGAGCGCGATGCAGTAGGATTACGTTTACAAATTGTGGCCCAGTTATTGGATAAAAATCTCTCCCAACGAGAGATTCAACAGAATCTCAATACCAGTGCGGCAACCATTACGCGTGGTTCTAATATGCTCAAAACAATGGATCCGGATTTTATAAACTGGGTGAAAAGCCAACTCGATGAGCAAGCTGCAAAAAACTAAGCGAATTCTGACCGCACTTTTACATCTTTTTCGCCCATCTTGGTGGAAAAAAAATTGGCAACGGGTTGCGTGGCGTTTTTCTCTCGCAATCCTGGCGTTTTTCATTTGCTTTCGCTTTATTCCTATTCCCTTCTCTGCCTATATGGCACAGCAAAAAATCGGGCACTTATTACAGTTGGATTTCAGCTATTCAATCAAATACGATTGGGTGAGTCTTGATGAAATCTCACCGAATATGCAACTTGCGGTAATTGCCGCTGAAGATCAAAAATTCCCCAACCATTGGGGCTTTGATTTTGAGGCAATTCAAAAGGCCTTTAAATTTAATGAAAAATCTCAAAGAACCAGAGGTGCTTCAACGATTTCTCAACAAACAGCAAAAAACCTCGTTCTCTGGCATGGACAAAGTTGGTTTCGCAAAGGATTAGAAGTTCCCACAACGGCATTAATGGAAATCTTTTGGTCCAAAGAACGCATTTTAGAAGTGTATTTGAACATCGCAGAATTTGGTCATGGCATCTTTGGTGTAGAAGCAGCTAGTCGCTATTACTTCAAAAAATCAGCGAAAAATTTAACTCAATCAGAAGCGGCATTACTCGCTGCAGTTTTACCGAATCCGATTATCTATAAAGTAAATAAGCCTAGTGCATTAGTTCGTAAAAAACAAAGTTGGATTATGGGACAAATGAATGGATTAGGCTTAAATTATCTGAAAGAAATGTAGATTTTCCATAAAGAAAAAAACCTTGAAACTCACTTTAAGTTTCAAGGTTTTAAATTTGGTGGAGATAATCGGGATCGAACCGACGACCTCTTGAATGCCATTCAAGCGCTCTCCCAACTGAGCTATATCCCCAAATAACGCAAGCTATGATAAATTTCGGCTGATAAACTGTCAATATTGAAATAATCAAATCCCGCTTATCAGCCTAAATATTAAGCGTTTTGAGATTTAATAAAATCAATAGCACGTTGGATACGCGATAACACTCGTTCACGGCCGATACCCACTAATGTCACATCCATTGAAGGTGATTGACCTGAGCCTGTTACAGCCACGCGTAACGGCATCCCAACTTTCCCCATCCCTACTTCTAATTCAGCAGCGGTTTGTTCAATCGCTTCATGAGTAGAATGTAAATCCCAGCTAGAAAGTGCGGTCAATTTTTCTTTTACTTTTTCAAGTGGTTCAATCGCCGCCGCTTTAAAGTGTTTTTTCACCGCAGCTTCATCAAAACTTTCAAACTCTTCGAAGAAATAACGGCTCGCTGATGCCATTTCTTTTAAGGTTTTGCAACGTTCTGCAAGCATTGTCACAATTTCAGTTAACGCTGGACCATTTGAAGTATCAATACCTTGATCTTTATAGTGCCATGCAAGGTGTTTTGCCACATATTCAGGTGGTAATTCACGAATGTAATGGTGATTTAACCACAATAATTTTTCCGTATTAAATGCACTTGCTGATTTACTCACATGATCTAATTCGAAGTATTTAATCATTTCTTCACGCGTAAAGATCTCTTGATCACCATGACCCCAACCTAAACGAACAAGATAGTTAATTAAGGCTTCCGGTAAATAACCGTCATCACGATATTGCATCACACTTACCGCACCATGACGTTTTGAGAGTTTTTGACCATCATCACCATTAATCATGGAAACGTGCGCATATACTGGAATTGGTGCGCCTAACGCTTTTAAGATATTAATTTGACGAGGGGTATTGTTAATGTGGTCTTCACCACGCACAACGTGAGTAATACCCATATCCCAGTCATCCACTACCACACAGAAGTTGTAGGTTGGCGAACCGTCAGTACGACGAATAATTAAATCATCTAATTCGCTATTGCTGATTTCAATACGACCACGCACCGCATCATCAAACACGACTGAACCTTCTGTTGGGTTTTTAAAACGTACTACGTGTGGCTCATCGGCTGCATGATTGTGATCATGTAAACAATGACGGTCATAACGTGGTTTTTCTTTGTTTTGCTCTTGTGTATGGCGTAATTCTTCTAAGCGTTCTTTAGAGCAATAACAACGATAAGCTAAGCCTTGCTCAATCATTTCATCAATCACTTGATTGTAACGATCAAATCGTTTGGTTTGATAATAAGGACCGTGTTCCCAAGCAAGGTTTAACCACTCCATCCCTTCAATGATTGCCGCTGTTGCTTCCGGTGTAGAACGCTCTAAATCGGTATCTTCAATACGTAGTACAAACTCACCGTTGTTATGTTTTGCAAATAACCAAGAGTAAAGGGCTGTACGTGCGCCGCCTACGTGCAAATAACCTGTTGGGCTTGGGGCAAAACGCGTACGTACTTTGACATTCGGATCTAATTCAAAAGGAGGATCAATTTTCATTTTCTTAATAACCTATTCATTTACAAAAATTACCTTTATTTTACTACGACTTGCGTGAGTTCTAAATAAAAAATCTGATTTTATGCCTATTTTTGCAACAACTAGACGCTTTTTCATAAAAATATATTGACTGAAATCTCATTATACTTATAATGCCAATCCACAGCATTAAGGGCGATTAGCTCAGTTGGGAGAGCACCTCCCTTACAAGGAGGGGGTCA
>OGJT01000199.1_pt1 | contig 37739 bp, 31 predicted proteins | sample 1572331 | NCBI WGS metagenome assembly OGJT01 (sample SAMEA2582094, study PRJEB24529) | metagenome | biome: Human gut stool | place: China | collected 2011
TACTGCAATGCAATGCGGGAGAGTAGGTGGCCGCCTCCTTTCACACACGGGAGAGCCCCGGAGACTTGTCTCCGGGGCTCTCCTTTTTTTCGTTTTGGAGATTTTATCTTTACGGACTCATGATAGGCCGTGATATGCTGTGATAAGCGATGATAAGCGATAAAGGAAGTTTGATTACTTGTTGAATATACGTATGATTCTTCTTTGAAGAGAGATTTCTTGTTGTGATTTTCCCTTTTTGAGAAAAACTATTTTTTTCCTCTAACGAAAAGCTACTTTCCTTATCAAACTGGCTTGTAAATCACAGTTTTTATGTAATTTTGTCCGTTGAAACGTTCTTAGTATGTTTTATTTTATCAAAAGGACCTTAGTGTGGATCAGACGGCTGAAGTATTCCAGAGGTTTTGGAGTACAGTCGCCTTGGGCATACCGTTTTATTCGATATGTGGTGAATGAGCACTATCCGTATTATAAGTACAGGCAGCTTGAGGAGACTGTCTATGGTCTTGATAGACGTACCAGAAAGCTTTGCAGATTCTATTTTCGCTTGTCAAATTATCAACAGCCAGTCTCTTTCATCGATTTTTGTCCTCCGTCTCCCTGCTATAAGTTCTATGTAACGGCAGGGGCGAGACGTGCGGATTACAGGCTGGTAACATTGGAAACATTGATAGAAGAGCAGTACAGTATGCTGGCAAAAGCAGGTGAGCACAGCATCGTCCGTGTGTCTTTGACTGGAGAATACAGAAAATTTGTCGATCAGGCTCTTGACACCCTGCCTGCTTCTTCGGTTTTGGTTATTGAGCGTATTCAACGGGACAGGGGGTCTGAGGAATACTGGAAGGAGTTGATGGCAGATGATAGAACAGGGGTTTCTTTCGACTTGTACTATTGTGGTGTGATATTTCTCAATTCTGCAATTATCAAGCAGAACTATATCGTAAATTTCTAAATATATCCTGTTAACGGGTCTTGTCGGGGAAGATATGACGAAGATATATACAAAAGGTGGTGATAATGGGACTACTTCTTTGTGCGGAGGAGTCCGTATTCGGAAGGATGATGTCCATATCGAAGTCTGCGGGACACTTGACGAGTTGAATGCACATATCGGGCTGTTGGTCTCTTTGTTGCTTGATGGCAGAATAAATCAGATGTCTGAGGATTCCTGCGGGAAGATTGCTTCATTTCTCCGACAGCTTCAAAGTGTCTTGTTTGTCATAGGAGGTTTTGTTGCTTCTGGTAGAGTACAGCTGGCGGATTTGTCTGCTGTCGCATACAGGACCAAGGAAATTGAAGATTTCATTGACCTTGTGGAGTTGAATCTTCCTCCTCAGCATTGTTTTGTACTTCCAGGAGGTGTCCTCGTTGCTGCACAAAGCCATATCTGCCGAACAGTCTGCCGACGTTTGGAAAGACGTATGACAACACTGTCAGAATGCGTTGCCATTCCGGATGAAATGCAGGCTTTCATAAACAGATTGTCAGACTATTTCTTTATCCTGTCACGTTATTTGAACATTCATGGCGGAAATGATGAAAAAACGTGGGGAAACACTTGTAGATAAAAAATAAAATGTTACTTTTGCACGCACTAATGAATGTGTAAAAAAAACAAGAATATGTATTGGACGCTGGAATTGGCCTCTAAGCTGGAAGATGCTCCATGGCCTGCAACAAAAGACGAACTGATTGACTATGCTATGCGGTCAGGTGCGCCCCTTGAGGTGCTTGAGAATCTTCAGGAAATCGAAGATGAAGGGGATGTCTACGACAGTATCGAGGATATCTGGCCTGATTATCCTTCGAAAGATGATTTCCTGTGGAATGAAGATGAATATTAAAAGGTGGGAAAGGTTACTTACATGCAAGTGTGGGTAACCTTTTTTGTTTCGGGCTTTCTGGTGTCTGATCCGTGATTCTGGCTTCGTACTTCAGGATGGCAATCGCATTTAATTCAAGTGTAGCTGGTCGATACAAATAGGTTGGTGCATGACTCTTTTGCAACCGGGCGTTACTTGCATCCCAACTAACGCCTGTTTGGGCTTCAATCAGGCGTTACTTGCACTGCAATAAGGCATCTCTTTCTCTGCTGTATGTAACTGTTTGTGTGTCAGTTGATTTATGGATATTGATTTTATGTGTGTATAATTTCAACTGAAGCATAGATGGGTAAATCTTCTTGAACAGGCCGGCCTTAACAAATATGTAGTCGAAAGCAATATTTCTTCATCCTGTTCGTTATAAAGGCGTGCTTAAACGCTTAATGTTCATAATTGCGCTTGCTTGTCTGGCAGAGGCCTCTGTCAAGGCACAGTATGATCCGTCCTATAGTCATTATTGGGCGATGGAACCGTCATTCAATCCGGCATCGGTGGGCAAGGACAACAAGCTGAATGTCGTGGGGGCCTATGGTCTCGACTTTTCCGGCTACGAGCATAACCCGAATACTTTCTATGTAGGGGCCGATATGCCGCTTTATTTCTTAAAGCAGTACCATGGTGTCGGCATCTCTATTCTCAATGACAAGCTGGGCGGTTTTACACACCAGCGCATCAGTGTCCAGTATGCTTTCCGTCATCATCTTTTTGGGGGAATGCTCTCGGCAGGTGTTCAGGCCGGTATGCTTTTCGAGAAGTTCGACGGTTCAAAACTGGATCCGGAAGAGGCGAGTGATCCGGCTCTGACACAGTCGGAGGTCAATGGAAACAGTCTTGATTTCGGAGCAGGGCTCTACTATACACACCGGAACTGGTATGTCGGTGCATCTGTCCAACATTTAAATTCTCCCTTGGTAGAACTGGGAGAAACCAATGAGTTGCAGGTCAACCGTACGTATTATTTGACAGGTGGATACAATATAAAACTGCGTAATCCGTTTCTTATTATACCGGTCTCCGCTCTCGTGCGGTATGACGGAACGGCATATCGGACCGACCTTACAGCCCGGGTGGTATATTCTCACGAGAAAAGAATGCTTTACGGGGGTGTCTCCTACAGCCCGACAAACTCCGTTACAGCTTTCGTAGGCGGTACGTTCCACGGCATCAACGTTGGCTACAGCTATGAGATGTACACCGGCACAACGGCCTTCAAGAATGGCAGCCATGGGCTGTTTGTCAGTTATCAGACCGATATTAACCTTCAGAAAAAAGGAAGGAACAAACATAAAAGCGTAAGATTTCTATAGAAAGATATAATGAAAATGAAGAAAAGTATAATTGCCCTCTGCCTTGGTGCAATCTCTTTGGGAACACTCACAGGTTGTTTTGCCGGCAAGGCGACATCCTCGTCAGGTCGTGGCGGTGAGGTTACTGGCGTTGGCGGTGGGCGTTCCTTCCGCGAGCCGACCCCTTATGGCATGACGCTGGTCAAGCGCGGCTGGCTGAGAATGGGGCTGGAAAAGCAGGACTCTCTCTGGGGCAAGAAGACTCCGGTAAAGGACATCTCGGTAGACGGTTTCTGGATGGATGAAACGGAGGTCACCAATTCGGAGTACAAGCAGTTTGTAGAGTGGGTCCGCGACTCCATTCTCCGCACCCGCCTGGCAGATCCGGCATACGGCGGCGATGAGTCTTATATGATTACCGAGGATAAGAACGGCGACCCCGTTACCCCTCACCTGAACTGGAACAAGCGTCTTCCTCGCAAGCCTAATGAGGATGAGCAGCGTGCTTTCGAGAGTCTCTATGTGACCAATCCCGTCACCGGAGAGAAGAGTCTCGATGCCAGCCAGATGAACTACCGTTATGAAATTTATGACTATACGACGGCAGCTCTGCGCCGCAACCGGCTGAAACCGCAGGAGCGTAACCTGAATACGGATGTCACGGTCGACCCTGACGAGGTGGTGATGATTTCTAAGGATACGGCTTATGTTGATGACAACGGCATGATTCATAACGAAACCATCAACCGTCCGTTGACAGGTCCTTGGGACTTCCTGAACACTTATATCGTCAATATCTATCCTGATACGACCTGCTGGGTCAATGACTTCCGGAATTCGGACAACGAGATTTACCTCCGCAACTATTTCAGCAATCCTACTTATAACAACTATCCGGTCGTCGGTGTCACGTGGGAACAGGCCAATGCTTTCTGTGCGTGGCGGACAGAGTACCTGCTCAAGGGACTCGGTAAGGAAGCCCGCTACGTGCAGCGTTACCGTCTCCCGACCGAAGCCGAGTGGGAGTATGCTGCCCGGGGAAAGAACCAGGACGAGTTCCCTTGGGACAATCAGAACGTAAAGAACGGGAACGGCTGTTTCTTTGCCAACTTCAAGCCGGATCGTGGAAACTATACGAAGGACGGCAACCTGATTACCAGCAAGGTGGGCATCTACGGTGCCAATTCCAACGGCCTGTTCGATATGGCAGGCAATGTTGCCGAGTGGACCAGTACGATCTACACCGAGGCCGGGGTAGATGCGATGAACGACCTCAATCCGCAGCTTGACTACAAGGCGGCCAGGGAAGACCCCTACCGGCTGAAGAAAAAGAGTGTGCGAGGCGGAAGCTGGAAGGATCCGGAGAGCTATATCCGCAGTGCGTGGCGCACATGGGAGTACCAGAACCAGCCCCGCAGTTACATCGGCTTCCGTTGTGTCCGCAGTCTTGCCAGCTCGTCCAGCGAGGCTGCTAGGGAGAATAAGAAAAGCAGTAAGAAAAAGAGAAGATAAATGACACAGTACAGTAAATACAATTTCGTTTACCGTCTGCAGAAGTGGATGGACAGCGTGCCTGGACAGACGTTCCTTAACTATGGTTACAGCTGGGGCGCTTCGGTGGTTATTCTCGGTGCATTGTTCAAGCTGACCCACCTGCCGGGGGCCAACATCATGCTCTATTTCGGTATGGGTACAGAGGTTGTCGTGTTCTTCCTTTCGGCTTTCGACCGCCCGTTCGACAAGACGGATGACGGACGTGAGCTCGCCACGCACGTGACGGAAGAGTATCTTGGTGGAGACAGACACGACATTGCACCACAGCCGTCTCCGGTCGGTGTCGCAGTTGCAGCGGCAGGGCAGCAGCCGGTTCCGTCGGCGAATGACATTGCGGCGGCAGTCGTCAGCCAGCAGAGCAAGGTGATTGCCGATGCACAGCAGCAGACACCGGAGATGGTAGAGGCGCAGACGAATTATGTTTCTGCATTGCAGAACCTGACAGAAATGCTGGGTAAGGTGAATGAACAGAGCCTGCGTCTTACCCGGGACAGCGAAGAGATGGAAAACCTCAACCGCACTCTTACGGGTATTGCGAAAGTTTACGAAATGCAGCTCAAGGGAGCCAGCCAGCAGATCGGTACTATTGACCAGATCAATGAGCAGACCCGTAGGATGGCGCAGCAGATTGAACAGCTCAACAGTATCTATGCCCGGATGATTGAGGCGATGACGGTCAATATGCGTGTAGCTGCCCCTGGTGCTGCCCCTCAGCCTTCAGCTTCCAGGAGCTTGTAACGATGTGTCATGGCGGGGAGTAAGTCTGTCTGCAGATGTCTTCCCGCAGCAAAGAATAGAATGAATGGCTATTAAGAAGAGAAAGATTTCCCCTCGCCAGAAGATGATCAATCTTATGTACATCGTCCTCATGGCCATGCTGGCATTGAACATCTCTACCGAGGTGCTCAATGGCTTCTCTGTTGTAGAAGAGAGCCTGAACCGCACGACGGGGAATTCAACCAAGGAGAACGAGGCCATCTTCGGCGAGCTGGACCAGATGATGCGCAAGAATCCGCAGAAGGTAAGGGAGTGGTTCATGATGGCATCGACGGTCAGGGAGATGAGCGATTCGCTCTACGACTATGCACAGTCGCTGAAAGTCGCCATTGTCCGTGAGGCTGACGGTGAGAAAGGAGACCCCTTGCACATCGATGGGAAAGACAATATCGAAGCGGCCAGCTACATTATGCTGAATCCGGCGAACGGACAGGGGCACAGACTCTATGAGGCAATCAACAGCTACCGTTCGCGCATTCTCCGCTTCGTGACCGATCCCCGGCAGAAGAAGATCATCTCCAGCAACCTCTCCACGGTTGTTCCCCGTCATTCGATGGGAAAGAACTGGGAAGAGTATATGTTTGAGAATATGCCTGTGGCCGCAGCCGTGACACTTCTCTCCAAACTGCAGAGTGATGTCCGCTATGCTGAAGGTGAAGTACTGCATACGCTGGTAGCAAACGTCGGTCTGAAGGACTTGCGTGTCAACAAGCTGCAGGCGTTTGTCGTACCGAGCCAGACACGTCTCTATCCAGGTGAGTCGATGACTGCCCGGATGTTCATGGGGGCTGTTGACTCTACGCAGCAGCCACAGGTCTATGTCAACGGACAGCTTGTCAAGGGCAACCAGATAACTATCAGGGCCGGTGCGCCGGGCCGGCATACGCTGAACGGATATATCCTCATCAAGGATATGGCAGGCAATGTACTGCGCCGTAACTTTTCTCAGGACTATTGGGTCACGGGTGGCCCGCAGCCCCGGCAGTATATCAGTCCGGAGGGTATGCAGAAAGTCCCGCCGTTCGATGGTATGGCTACAATTGCCGCCGACCTGATGAACGTGCTCTATGCAGGCTTTGACAACCCGATAACCATCAGCATCCCCAACACATCGCAGGGAGATGTACAGGCAACGATGTCGGGCGGCTCCCTCGTATCACGGGGTGGAGGGCACTTTATCGCTCGTCCGTCGTCCGTCGGTCAGTCTGTCACAATTGCCGTGTCAGCCAAGGGACGCAGGATAGGGGAGTATAAGTTCCGTGTCCGCAAGCTGCCGGACCCGTCACCGTATATCGCCATGGGGACTGACCGGTTCAAGAGCGGTGCATTGTCAAAGGCTGCCCTTATGTCAGCACCGGGCATCCATGCAGCTATTGACGACGGCCTGCTCGACATTCCGTTTGCCGTCACCAGTTTCCGTGTTGTCTTCTTCGACAATATGGGCAATGCTGTTCCCCTGGCAAGCAATGGTGCTTCCTTCTCTGCACAGCAGAAGGAACAGTTCCGTCAGCTGAGCCGTAATAAGCGGTTCTACATCACCAATGTTGTCGTTCATGGTCCTGACGGGACAACGAGAACTCTTAATGGAAGAAACATGGAAGTGATAGTGAGATAGCTGGCGGTCGTGACAGTCGGCAATGGACGGTTGGCAGTCGACAGTTTGCTGCTTGTCACTCTCCATGACAGCTGGTCACAGTCTCTTCCATATCGCTTCTTTCAGAGAGCTTCGGGGAGGTTCCGCTTATCAAAGGACAAACAAATAAACAATGAAAAGAATAATTCTCATAACCTGCGCAGCTTTTCTGGCACTTACGGCAAGTTCTCAGCCTGCTGCACGTCGCAGTTCACAACACTGGTCGCCAGTCAATGCGATAACGACCCGTGCGCAGATTTCCTTTCCTACGGCAGCTCCTATGCAGGAGGATGTTGTCTGGCGGCGTGACATTTATCGTGAACTGAAGCTCACCGAGGATGCCAATGCGGGTCTGTATTATCCTGTCGAGCCTGTCGGTTCGCAGATGAATCTGTTTACCTATATTTTCAAGCTGATGATGAACGGGCCCAACCGTGGCGGCATCGCAGCCTATAACTACCGTATGGACGGCAATGAGATGTTTACGGATTCAGCGAGGGTGAAGCCTTTGCAGTTTCTCGACAACTACCACATCTTCTATGAGCGTACGGACCATGGTATCCGGCTCGACAACAGCGACATCCCCTCCGGTGAGGTGAAAGGCTATTACCTCAAGGAAAGTGCCTATTACGACCAGGGAACTTCTACGTTTCACCGCAAGGTCGTAGCCCTCTGCCCGATTATGTATCGTGAAGATGATTTCGGTGACGGCGAAGTCAAATATCCGCTTTTCTGGGTCCGTTATGATGATCTGGCACCTTTCCTTTCCAAACAGATCATCATGACCAGCAATCTGAACAATGCGGCGACGATGAGTGTGGACGACTATTTCACGATGAACCTCTATCAGGGAAAGATTTACAAGACGACCAATATGCTGGGCAAGACACTTGCACAATACTGTCCTACCGACTCTGCCATGGCTGCAGAGCAGAAAAAGATAGAACGCGAGCTGACCGACTTCGAGAAGACCATCTACGGTGATCCGGCCCGGCGCGACAGTCTCGACAGCATTGCTGCCTCCAAGGAAGCGGAGAAAGCACCTAAGAAGATGGGGCGCAGCCGTCGCAGTGCATCGGCAGGCAGTCTCCGCCGCACACGTCGTCCGGCATCAAACAGCAGTTCCGGTCCGGCTCGTGTTACCGTCCGCCGGGAACGGCATTGAGTTTTTTATGGCAGGTCCTGGAAATCACGAAGGGTTGACAGCCCTCATAGTACTGGCATACCAACGTGGAATTCTTAGGACAGGCCTTATATGTTTAACAGGGATATGCGGCTGTAGGAAGCCGATGCTACCGGCAACCGCTATCGTTAAAAATTGACGATTATGAAGAGAATTTTTTCATTGGCTTTAATAGCTTTTTCAGTCTTTTCCTCCGTCTCTGCACGTGCGGACGAACCTCTGAAGTTCGGTCTGAAAGCAGGTTTGAATGTGAGTGATTTTCATTTCAGCAGTGATGTGTTCGACAAGACAAACCAGGCCGGCTGGTTCTTCGGTCCTACGGTTAAGTTCACCTTGCCGGTTGTCGGTCTGGGAATGGATGCTTCGGTACTCTACGACTACCGTTCTGCCAAGCTCGATTATGAATCGGAAAAAAAGACCGTGAAGCAGCAGCAGATTGCTGTCCCTGTGAATGTGCGTTATGCAATCGGTCTGGGCAGTACGGCCAACATCTTCTTCTTTGCCGGTCCGCAGGTAGCATTCAATGTCGGCGGAAAAGACTTCCAGTGGACAAAGGGAAGCAACTATGCCCTGAAGAAGAGCAACTTCAGCATTAACCTTGGTTTCGGTGTCACTGCTTTGAAGCATCTTCAGGTAAGTGCCAATTACAATGTCGCCTGTGGCAAGACGGCCGATGTCACTTGGAAATCGGCTACGCAGGCTGCCGGCGGTGCGCTCGGACTCAACAAGAAGAGCAGCCACAACAACTCCTGGCAGATCGGTGTAGCCTACTTCTTCTGACAGTATAGACACATGACCTCTTTTATATTGCAATCTGTCCCCATTCCTTACCGATGGAATGGGGATTTTCGTATCTATGCAGCTGTGTATTGGGTTGATGATAGAAGGGTACCTGTCTCAATGGCAGTTGGACTTGTAAAAAGGGTGAAGCGGACGGATGGCGGCAGGAAGCAAATGCCAGGGATCTCTCTCCCTTATTCCTTTTCCCCTGACAGATTCTCTTTTACGAACAGCCGGATTGCTCCTTCGCAGTCGGCATCATTCCCTTCTCGCACGGCAGCAGCCATCCAGTAGGCATATCGTCCTGTCCGTAATCCCGTAAGTGCCTTGGGATCGCTTCCGTAGCGGAACTCTAAATGACAGGTCTCCTCGGGTGTGTCCGGACGGAAGAAAAAATAGGTAAATTCATCCTTGTTGCCATCGTCGCTCTTGAATTTGTGGGTGTCCAGACCCTTGTCGTAATCATATTCAGAGTAGTTGTGTGAGAACAGCACATTTCCTTGGCCGTCCAGCCCCTTGATGTTTCTTCCGCTGATGATGAGTTTTGCCACTCCTTGCTTGAAGCCGCAGTCGAATTGATAAGGACCGGAGAAGTCCATGTCGCTGTTGGGATGGTCGCCGAATTTGGCGATGGCCTCCTGTCCAATCACCGTTCCCGCCATACTGTTCTTCAGCTTTTCTACAACTGCCGGTGCATGCTCGATGCCCGTATATTTCGCAGTCTCACTGATCCACAGCTGGTTCCATTTGGGAGCGTTGATTCCCTGCTCACTGAAAATCGGGACATACGTGCCTGCAAGCTTTGCCTGTAAAGCTGAAAGCGGTATATCCTGTTGATTTCCGTTCTCTGGAGGACATGCCGTTGTAGTCATACGGATAAGGCCGAGCAGGCATAAGGTGATGAAGATGACTTTTTTCATAATTCTCTGTTTGAAAGGTGAATAGAGTATGTAATCTGTCGCAAAAATAGAAAATTCCCAACGGCCGTACAATACCTAAAGATAATGATTTCATTGTACACGTGCCATTTTATTCGTACCTTTGCGACCATACTGTACGATTTATGTCCAACGAATGACTTACGCAAACATCATCCTCCCCCTGCCTCTTGAGGGCTATTTCACATACGGTGTTCCAGATGCTCTGGCTTCGGATGTCCGGCCGGGTGTTCGTGTGTCCGTACCTTTGGGAAAGTGTAAAACATACGTAGGGATTGTTGCGGCTTATCCTGTAGAAATCCCGGATTCATCGGAGGAGAAGGCTGCATCCGGAAAGAAAATCGTTTATAAAAACATTATTGAAGTGTTGGATGACAGTCCGGTTCTTCTCCCCCGGCAGCTGAAGCTCTGGCACTGGATAGCCGATTACTATATGTCGCCCATCGGCGAGGTCTACAAGGCAGCACTCCCGTCCGGACTGAAGGCAGAGGATGGCTTCCGCCCGAGGACAGAGCTTTACATTCGCCTGGCAGATAACTTACGGGACGGCCGTACGCTTGCATTCATCATTGGGTCCATGCAACGGGCGGCGAAGCAGATAGAGGTCTTGATGACGTACCTGCGGCTGGCAGGTGTCGATGAAATGGGCGGAATCACGCCCGGCACACCACTCCGAGAGGTGACGCGGGAGGAACTGATGAACGTCACTCATGCCTCTGCCGCTGTTGTCCAGGCATTGCAGAGACGGAAGATTCTTGTCACTTACGAGAAGGAAGTGGGCAGGTTGAACCATGGCGCAGCCCCTCATCCCGAACGCATAAAACCTTTGAACGAAGCGCAGACGGATGCCTACAATCAGACGCTCATACAGATGATGACACATCCGGTGACACTGCTGCACGGCGTGACCTCCTCGGGAAAGACCGAAATCTATATCCATCTGATTCAGAAAGCCATCAACGAGCACAAGCAGGTACTTTATCTGCTTCCGGAGATTGCCCTCACCGTGCAGATAACCGGACGGTTGCAGGCGGTGTTCGGCAGCCGGCTGGGCATTTACCACAGCAAGTATAGCGATGCCGAGCGGGTGGAGATATGGAAGAAGCAGCTCTCAGAGACCCCTTATGACGTGATACTGGGTGCGAGAAGTGCCGTCTTCCTCCCATTCCAGCGGCTCGGACTTGTCATCATCGACGAAGAGCACGAGCAGAGTTTCAAACAGCAGGATCCGGCACCACGTTATCATGCACGGTCGGCAGCCATCGTCCTGGCGCAGATGTATGCCGGTGCGAAGACACTTCTGGGAACGGCTACCCCCTCGATGGAAACTTATTACAATGCCCGGCAGGGTAAGTACGGACTTGTTGAGCTGACACGCCGCTACAAGGATCTGCTGCTTCCCGCAGTCGAGGTGGTGGACATCAAAGACCTCTACCGAAGGAAGATGATGACAGGCCCTTTCTCGCCACGGCTGCTTGCCGCTGTAAGGGATGCGCTGGGACGTGGCGAGCAGGCCATCCTGTTCCAGAACCGGCGCGGCTTTGCCCCGATGGTGGAGTGCAGGCAGTGCGGATGGGTACCGAAATGCCCCGACTGCGATGTCTCGCTGACCTACCATAAGAGCATGAACTACCTCACCTGCCACTATTGTGGCTACACGATGCGTGTGCCGGAAGTATGCCCCTGCTGCGAGAGCAGAGACATCCGCGGACGCGGTTACGGTACGGAAAAGATAGAGGACGAGGTCCGTAGCATCTTCCCGGAGGCACGCATAGCCCGCATGGACCTTGACACCACCCGGACACGCAATGCCTACGAACGTCTGATCAATGATTTCTCTGCCGGCAGGAGCAACCTGCTTATCGGCACGCAGATGATTTCCAAGGGGCTGGATTTCGACAAGGTGTCGGTGGTGGGCATTCTGAATGCCGACACGATGCTGAACTATCCTGACTTCCGCGCCTATGAACAGGCGTTCATGATGATGAGCCAGGTGAGCGGGCGGGCCGGGAGGAAAGGGCGGCAGGGACAGGTCATCCTACAGACGAAAAGTCCGGACCTGCCTGTTATCCGGCAGGTGGTGCAAAATGATTACCGGTCTTTTTATTCCGACCTGCTGGCTGAACGGCGTGATTTCCGTTATCCTCCGTTCTACCATCTCATCTATGTCTACCTGAAGCACAGAGAGGAAAATACGGTGAATTCGGCCGGACTGGAACTCGGCAGCCGCCTGCGTGAAATCTTCGGCAGCCGTGTGCTCGGGCCGGACAAACCCGCCGTGGCGCGTGTGAAGACGCTGAGCATCCGGAAGATCGTGCTGAAGCTGGAGAACGGAATCGACCATGCACGTGTCCGCCAGTATCTCCGTGGTGCCATGGAGGCTATGTTGAAAGACAAACGTTACGGTGCTCTTCAGGTGTATTATGATGTTGATCCGTTATAGTCATGCCACATAAGATGTTTCCCCATACGCCTGCAGGCCACTTTGTCTTTTGTAAGGGAGGCTGGTCAAAGAACTACAGAAGTGGAAACTTCAGGCATGATTGAAACAAGATTCTGTCAACACCCAATATTAAAAATAAGTTCTTAAACCCGTCAACCAAGTTTAGATGTAGGACGGAAAGTAGTCAGCCAAAAACATTAGACTATACGACCCCGAACATAAAACTACACAGGTACTGTCACCCGGGTTGTGTGGGCATGGGATTCCCAACCGTGTGGGAACTGGATTCCCAAGCCTTGGGAGCGGATGTCCCGACCGTATGGGAACCGGTGGCCCAGACCTTGGTTCTGAGGCAAGGGTCCTCCTGTAGAGAAATGGAAAAAGGCGGAAGCTCCTGGAAAATACCGGGTACTTCCGCCAGACTTTAATAGGTGGTGTTGCTGTTTTAATCAGGTGTGTACGGCTTGTCTGCCGCTTAGAAATCGATGTCCAGTCCCACACCCAGTACCTTGTTGGTGCGGGTGAAGATGTCGGTGTTCTTCGTTGCTATCGTCTTCGGCTGTGTCAGGACGGTCCCGTCAGGCTGTGTCACCTGCTGGCTGCCCACAGTGATGGCATCGTTGTATTCCTTCTTGAAGTTGGAATAGTCCGTAAAGAAATAAGCTACGTTGAGATGGATGTTCCTGGCCACCTTGACCTTTGCTCCGAAACCGAAGCTGTAGCTGCTGGTAACGAAACTGAGATCGGTGAGGTACTTGCCGTCGCCGAGACCATAGAGCGTGCGTTGTCCGCCTGCGCTGACGGTAACAGCCGGTGTGACGTCCCACTCGACACCGGCAAGGAACTCCTGCGTGTTCCTCTTGAGAAAACGCTGCTTGTTGTTGTCCATGCGCGCATCCTTGTCGAAGTAATAGTTGTAGCCAGCCATGACACGGAGGTTTTTCATCACCTCGTACTGTGCGCCGAGGGCAAGAATGCCGGGGAGGTCGTTGGGCGTGTTCACTCCGTTCTCGTAACGTCTGGTGTCGTCGCGTTTGGTGTCATTCTCAATGTTGAACTTCGTCGTGAACTCATAGCGTGCGGCGATATTCCATTTGCCCGACCGGTAGTCGATGCCGAGAATAGGGGTGATGCCCCAGCCCCGCTGCCGTACTTCCACATAACGGTCTTTTACAAGCTCCTTGCTGCTGTTCAGTTTGTCAGCACCGGCCCTTACCTTTTTAGCTCCTTCGCTGGCTTTCTTCGCTCCGGCGGCATATTGGTCGGCAGCTCCCTGAAGCTGGGCTTTTACCGTCGGGTCGGTTGCGGCATTCGCCTGTGCCTGGTAAGCTGCAGCCTGTGTCTGTGCCGCTGCGGCCTGTGTCTGCAGGGCACTTGCCTTCTCATTCAGAGCCTTCACCTTGGCATCGAAGTAGCCGTAGAGGTTCTGGTTGTTTCCGCCTACATTGGCAGAGATGTTGGTGATGTTCCCCTCGTACTTGTTGTAGATATAGTTGAAACGTGCGCCGCCGTATACGGACAGATGCTCGTTGACCTTGTAGGCGACACCCAGCTGGAGTCCGAAGTCGTACTGCTGACCGCTCATGTAGCTCTGCATACTGTAGGAGGTAGCAGGTGTCTCTTGCTGTCCGAGGAGCTGTGCGAAGACAGGCAGCTGCTGGTTGATCAGTGCGGGGAGCAGAGAAACCTGCCGTTCGAAGCTGGGCAGACCGTCGTTGAAGGTGGCCTTCCCGCCGCCGCCCGTCAGTCCGAATCCGGCCTGAAAGCTCCATCTGTCCTTGTTGTAGGCTACCTGGAAGGACGGAAGGATGGGAACAGAAGCCTTTCCCTTATAGAACTTGCTGCCGTCTGCAGGGTCACCTCCGTTCAGCCGGAAAGGGTATTCGTAGGGGGTGCCGGCAAATGCAGGGACATTGAATGAGGATGTTATTTCACGTGTCTGATAGACATTCTGGAAATTGAGAGAGAGATGGAATCCTTGCTCAAGGAAAGCGACACCGGCAGGATTGAAGTAAACACCGTCTATGCCGATGGCACCGACGCGTGCGAAGTTACGGTTGAAGGCAATGTTCTGGTTGGTGTTTGTAAGCAGCCCTCCGGCTTGTAATGGGGTTGTCATTGCCAACAATGCGACGGCAATGAGGGTCTTTTGATGCTTCATCGAATAAACTATAACTGTATAAAACTGTAAAATTTGGTTGCAAAGTTATGAATATTGTTCTAAACTTCCAAACATTTACTTGTTTTTTGCTGATTGGCAGACTGGGACGAAGCTATCCGAACTTAGATAAATCAGCTATCCTAACTATATCAGTTAGGCTGGTTATACTATCCAGGCCTAGCAGGCCTGACATTGCCAGGCTAGATAGAACTGCTGTTCAAATAAGATATAAAACCGCGGGGGAACCGCTACACTTTCAGCTGCGGATATTGGATGCGGGTGTGGTACATGGCCTTGAGACGTTCGATGAGTACATTCTTTGCAGCTGTAATGTCGCGGAAGGTGATGGGGCAGTCGGTGAAGTTGCCGTCGGCCACTTGCCCGTCAATCAGTCTGTTGACCAGTTCGCTGATGCTCTCTTCGGTGTATTCCTGCAGAGAGCGGGAGGCGGCCTCCACAGTGTCGCTCATCATGAGGATAGCCTGTTCGCGGGTAAAGGGGTTGGGGCCCGGATAACGGAACTGGTCCTCGTTGACTTCCTCGTCAGGGTGCTCGTTCTTGTAATGGATATAGAAGTACTTGGCAAGTCCGGTCCCGTGATGTGTCGTGATGAACTCCTTGATTTCCCGCGGCAGGTTGTATTGTTCGGCAAGTTTCAGCCCTTCGGTCACGTGACTGATGATGATGCGTGCGCTCTCCAGGTCGTTCAGCTTGTCATGCGGGTTTACGCCAGCCTGGTTCTCGGTGAAGAAAGCCGGGTTGAGCATCTTGCCGATGTCGTGATAGAGTGCGCCGGTACGCACAAGCTGGCTCTTGGCACCGATTCTGTTGGCTATTTCCGTGGCAAGGTTTCCCACCGTGATGGAGTGCTGGAAAGTTCCCGGGGCGACCTCGCTGAGACGGCGCAGCAGCTCGTTGTTCGTATTCGACAGCTCGAACATCGTCACCGTCGAGACGAATCCGAAGGTCTTCTCGATCACCAGCATCAGCGGATAGGTGAAGAGGAGGAAGAAGCCGTTGACGGCAAAGTGATAGTACATGGTCTGGTCGAGCTTCGAAAGGTCGTCGGCCTGGATGAGCTGGAGCGAGAAATAGACGGCTGCTGACCCGATCGTGACGAGGATGGCCGTGAGAAAGATCTGACTTCGTTTCGACAGCTCACGCAGGGAATAGATGGCCACGAGGCCGGCTACAAGCTGCACGATGATGAACTCGTACTGGTATTTCACGGCAACGGCACTGATGAGCACCATTGTCGCATGGCCGATGAAAGCCGTCCGTGAATCCATGAACACACGGAAGAAGATTGCCGCCATGGAGAACGGCAGGATGTAGACACTCAGAATATTGTGCTCCATCATGAGCGATGTGAGGATCGGGAAGATGACGATCATCACATAGAGCAGGGAGATGGAACGCGGCTTGTCGAAGTAGTCCTTGCGGAAAAGTGCCAGATACAGGGTGAACAGCCCGATGAGGATAAGCACGTAGAGACTCTGCCCGATGAGCGTCGAGGTTATCTCTGCTTCGGTTGCATTGCGCTTCTCCATGGCCTGCTCGAAAGAGTTCAGTACACGGTAGGTCTTGGCATCGACGATATCGCCACGGTCGATGATGCGCTGACCTTCCAGCACCATGCCCGAGGCTTGCGGAATGAGGCTGAGCATATCGTTCATCTCTGTCTCGCTGCGGTCCTTGTCGTAGACGAGATTAGGCTCGATGTATTCATTCAGGTTGCATTGCTGCAGCACCGAGCGTTTCGGTCCGAGTAACGGATCCATGAAGAGATGTTCGTAGGCGCCGAGCGTGGAGAAAGTCTTGCTGATGGGCACGCTGACCGCCTGTTTCCCCGTCACCACCCGTATCAGGTTGTCGCTGTCCTTGACCAGCGTGGAATACTGCTGCGGGTCGATGATGCCGGCTTCATAGACTTCGTGCAGCCGGCGTGCAATCACTTCGACATATTCCTGCGGCAGTCCCGGGATGCCGTTTCTGTAAGCACTCCTGAACTCGCCGATCTTTTTCTGTTCGGCGGCCGGAGCGACGTTGAAGTACGGCTGGAAATGCTTCATCATTGAGTCGCGCTCGGCCTTCAGAGCTTCGTCCGTCTTGAAGATCGGGAAGTCGAACTTGGCGATCAGCTGTCCGTACATCCATGGTTTTCCCTCGTCGTAATGGAAGAGTTTTCCCCTTGTGCGTGGAAGAAAGAGCACGATCAGTACCACGGCAACGATGACCAGTGCGGTCCTCGAAATCATGTTACGCCAATAGTGATGGCTTATGTTTCTGAATCTTATCATTTAGTTCCTTGTTTCGTTAATGTTCTGACAACCTGTCCGGCCTTGCCGTGTTAATGGCTTAACAACTTGCGAAAATACGAAAAATATGGCGTATAGTCAAAAAAAAACATTAATTTTGCAGGAAAAATAACATTTAAGATTATCATCAAGACAATGGCAGAAAGAAATGTGAGAGTGCGCTTTGCACCAAGCCCTACGGGTGCCCTGCATATCGGCGGCGTGCGTACTGCTTTGTATAACTATCTTTTCGCCCGTCAGCATGGCGGCAAACTGATTTTCCGTATTGAAGACACAGACTCCAACCGTTTCGTCCCAGGAGCAGAGGAGTACATCCTTGACTCGTTCAAATGGCTGGGAATCAAGTTCGACGAAGGTGTCAGCTTCGGAGGGGAATACGGTCCTTACCGTCAGAGTGAGCGTCGTGAGATTTACAAGGAATACGTCCGTCAGCTGCTGGATGCAGGCAAGGCTTACATTGCTTTCGACACACCGGACGAGCTGGAAGCTAAACGAAAGGAGATTCAGAACTTCCAGTATGACGCCCACACACGTATGCAGATGCGCAACTCGCTGACGATGTCGAAGGAAGAAGTGGACGGTCTGATTGACGACGGACAGCAGTTTGTTGTCCGTTTCAAGGTCGATCCGGGAGAGGAAGTCCATGTCAACGACATGATTCGGGGTGATGTCTGCATCAAAAGTGACATCCTGGACGACAAGGTGCTTTACAAGAGTGCAGACGAGCTGCCTACCTATCATCTTGCCAACATTGTCGACGACCACCTGATGGAAATCTCCCATGTCATCCGTGGTGAGGAGTGGCTGCCCAGTGCGCCACTGCACGTCTTGCTTTATCGTGCTTTCGGCTGGGAAGACAGCATGCCGCGTTTTGCCCATCTGCCTCTGTTGCTGAAGCCGGAGGGCAAGGGCAAGCTCAGCAAGCGGGACGGCGACCGTCTCGGCTTTCCGGTCTTCCCGTTGGAATGGCACGACCCTAAGACCGGAGAGGTCAGCTCCGGCTATCGTGAGAGCGGCTACTTCCCCGAGGCGGTGGTCAACTTCCTGGCGTTGCTGGGCTGGAATCCCGGTACGGAACAGGAACTCTTCTCGCTCGACGAACTCGTGCAGGCCTTTGACATCACGAAATGTTCAAAGAGCGGCGCCAAGTTCGACTATAAGAAAGGAATGTGGTTCAACCATGAGTATATCCTCCGCAAGAGTGATGATGAGATAGCCGGACTCTTTGCTCCCATTGTTGCCAACAATGGTGTCGAGGCCACGATGGATCAGGTGAAGCAGGTCGTTCACATGATGAAGGACCGTGTCAGCTTTGTGAAGGAGCTGTGGGAGCTCTGCTCTTTCTTCTTCATTGCCCCGACAAGCTACGACGAGAAAACCGTCAAGAAGCGGTGGAAGGAATATTCGGCACAGCAGATGACCGAACTGGCGGCAGTGCTCGAGGGAATAGAAGATTTCTCTGTTGAAGGGCAGGAGGCTGTCGTCATGAAGTGGGTGGAGGACAAGGGCTATAAGCTCGGTGACATCATGAATGCCTTTCGGCTCACGCTCGTCGGCATCGGCAAGGGCCCGGGTATGTTCGACATCTCCGCTTTCCTCGGGAAGGAGGAGACCTTGAAACGAATGCGCAAGGCAATTGAAGTACTTGGATGAACAGTTTGAAGGCTAAATAAAACAAGCCGAATATGTATGATATAATAATGTATGCCATCCAGTTCGGTATTGCCGTCGGCAGTCGCTTCAATGAGAAACTGCGCAGGATGTGGCGGGGCGAACGGGAGGCTGTAAGGACATTACAGGAGAAAGTGGATCCGGATGCACGGTACATCTGGTTCCATGCTGCTTCACTGGGTGAGTTCGAGCAGGGCCGTCCGTTGATGGAGCAGATACGGCGGGACTGTCCGCAGTACAGGATTCTGCTCACGTTCTTCTCGCCCTCAGGCTATGAGGTGAGGAAACACTATGCCGGTGCTGACATCATCACTTATCTTCCGATTGATACGGTGGGGAATGCAAGGACGTTCCTGCGAGCCGTACGGCCGGTAATGGCTTTTTTCATCAAGTACGAGTTCTGGTACAACTACCTCCATATCCTACAACACCGGGGCATTCCCACCTACAGCGTGTCGAGTATCTTCCGTCCCGACCAGGTCTTTTTCAGATGGTACGGACGGAGCTACGGACGTGTGCTGAAGTGTTTTACACGCTTCTTTGTACAGAACGAAGTGAGTAAGCAGCTTCTGGACAAGATAGGTATTCATGATGCCATGGTGGTGGGGGACACACGTTTCGACAGGGTTCTGCAGATCAGAGAAGCCAGCAGACAGCTGCCATTGGTGGAGAAATTCGTTGGAACTGATACTGCCGACCGTAAGAAAGTCTTTGTGGCTGGTTCTTCTTGGCAGCCTGACGAGGAGATATTCCTCGGATACTTCAATGGACACAAGGACTGGAAACTCATTGTCGCACCGCATGTCATCGGGGAGGACCACCTGAAATTCATCCTTGCACTGATTAAGGATAAGAAGGTGGTGCGCTATACACAGGCGACAGAAGAGAACGTTGCTGATGCCGATGTGCTGGTCATTGATTGCTTCGGACTTCTCTCTTCCATCTATCACTATGGCGATGTCGCCTATGTCGGCGGTGGATTCGGCGTCGGCATCCATAATGTGCTCGAAGCAGCCGTATGGGGTATGCCGGTTCTGTTCGGTCCTAATAACAGGCACTTTGCCGAGGCGCAGGGGCTCTTGCACGACGGCGGAGGCTTGGAGGTATGCGATCTTGCTACGTTTACGCTGGAGATGGATCGCCTTGCCGATGACGAAGAATATCGCATGGCTTGCGGTAATATGGCCGGTGCTTATGTCAAGGGCCTGGCCGGTGCAACAAAGAAAATTCTAAGCAACGTAAAGTTATGAAGTATCAGATAACCTGTGATAACTGTGGCACACAGTTCATTGTTGAGGCAGGCGAGGGGCAGACAATCGAATGCAAGTGCCCGCACTGCCACGGTGTCATGGAAGTCACGCTGCCTTTGGTGAGTGCCGGGCAGCAGTATGAACAGCAGCCTGCCTATGCGGCGCAGGATTCTGGGAATGACGACGGAAAGGAAAAGAAAAACAGCCATGCTGTTGCATGGGGAATTGTCATCGGTCTGCTTCTGTTGACAATCGGTGTCGGAGCGTATATCGGATTCCGGTCTTCTGGACCGAAGTCCACACCGACGGACAGCATTCCTACCGATACGATTCCATACGAAACGCCGGTTGACGAACCGCCTGCACAGGTGGTTGATACCGTTGTCGAAGCCCCTGCAAAAGAGAAACCGAAGCAGGAGGAGAATACGGAGGAGGAACCGCAGGAGGAACAGGCTGACACTGCTGCCGTGACGGCACATGACGAATAGGAGGCTGGCAGCAGACAGGAATAACGGACAAAAACAAAAGAAGATACATGGGAAAGATTATTTTGACCGGTGACCGCCCTACAGGCAAGCTGCACCTCGGTCATTATGTGGGTTCACTCCGCCGCCGTGTGGAGCTGCAGAACCTCGGCGACTACGATAAGATGTTTGTCTTCATGGCCGATGTCCAGGCGTTGACAGACAATGCCGATAATCCGGAGAAGATTCGCCAGAACATTATCGAGGTGGCCTTGGATTACCTCTCTGCCGGTCTGACTCCGGAGAAGTGTGTGCTCTACATACAGAGTCAGATACCCGAACTGGCCGAACTGACCACTTACTTCATGAACCTTGTCAGCGTCAGCCGTGTACAGCGCAACCCGACGGTGAAGACGGAAATCAAGATGCGTAACTTTGAAGCCAATATCCCGATGGGATTCTTTGCTTACCCGGTCTCACAGGCGGCCGACATAGCGGCTTTTAAGGCGACGACCGTACCTGCCGGTGAGGATCAGGAACCGATGCTGGAGGTGACACGTGAGATCGTACGCCGCTTCAATCAGATCTATGCGCCTGTGCTGGTAGAACCGAACATCATGCTCCCGGAGAACGCTACGGCACGCCGTCTGCCCGGTACGGACGGCAAAGAAAAGATGAGCAAGAGCCTCGGCAACTGTATCTATCTCTCGGATGATGCCGATACGGTGTGGAAGAAGGTGAAGACAATGTACACCGACCCTGCCCATCTGAATGTCTCCGACCCTGGTCATGTCGAGGGCAATGCCGTGTTCACTTACCTTGATGCTTTCTCGACGGACGAAGACTTTGCGGAGTTCTGGCCGGAGTTCAAGAACCTTGACGAGCTGAAGGCGGCTTACACAGCCGGTGGTATCGGTGACATGAAGTGTAAGAAGCTGCTCAACAGCGTCCTGAACAAGATGCTTGATCCTATCCGCACACGCCGTCACGAGTACGAGCAGGACATTCCGGAAATCTACAACATCCTCAAGAAAGGATCGCTTGCTGCCCGTGAGACTGCCGCACAGACGATGGACGAGGTGCGCTCCGCCATGCAGATCAATTACTTCGAGGATGCAGAACTGATCCGGAGCCAGGCGGAGAAGTACAAGGTGCCATAAAGTTTCGCCTCTCCATGAGAGTGTGCAAAAAAACAAATGCCTTTTTGAGAGTCTTACAGTTTGAGGATCCCCGATAAGAAAGCCCATTTCAAAACTCGTTTGTGAGTAGAGAAATAGGCTTTCTTTTGTTTCTGAGCCGACTTTTCCCTACAGACTGAATGTTGTCAGGGACAGACCTGCATCAAGTGCTGATTTTTATCTTGTAAATTGATGAATTGTTTTTTTATAATGCTGTCCGATAAAACTAAAACAGCATGATCCCCCATGTGTAATCTCCTTTAAACAGACTATTCTGCATTGTTCTTGGAAAAACAAGCCTCTTGATCAGATAAATTCTCCCCGACACAACTCTTTTCTATCCATAGGTTGCTCCCATCCTGGCAATATATTGGCAAGGTTCGGGCCGTCAACACGACTGGTGTTTACCGACAACTCCACACGTGACGGGCATCAGCACATTCGCAGGGAAAGGCCGCTTCATTCCTGTCGTCATGATGTATAGTGGGATGCTGACGACTGACCTGCATGGGAAATGTCTACCGGACAGGTACTGCCTCTCAAACTACTTTGTTGCATGGAGTCAGGTAAACTCGGATTCATCTGTGTTTCTTCATCTTGTATTTCAGTCTCGGTGTCTCAATTACCTCATTGATTTCAAATCCAAGTTTCTCGTAAATTCTCTTTGCGTTTTGGTTGAAGGCGAAAACCGTAAGGGTAATGCTTTTAATACTGTCATTCTCAAAGATGAGGTCTACGAATCTCTTCAATGCCTCTGTCCCCAGGCCCGACCCTGTTTTCCGGGGATTTATGATAAACCGGCCAATGTGTATGTTGTCCTTGTCAATTCGTACTTCCTGTATCATTCCGATAAATTCCTCCCGGTTGAATATCGAAAACACATACTCCAGTTCTTTTATTTTGCCATAATCCAGCGGGTAAGAGATCTTGGAGCCCGTCCATTGCTCCTGAAACGCTTCCCCCTGTTCATTAGACCATTCACATAAAAGCAAGGCATTGTCTTTTTTGATTCCCTTTTCAATTCTAATATCTGTCATCTTGCCAAAAACTTTGCTTATGCTGCAAAGATATATAAATTATTTGGAACATGGCACAGGCAGCGCATTGCTTTCTTCGGGGCTATGCAGATGTTTCTGTCTGTCAATCTGTTTAGCGACAAGACGTTGGTTTTTCTCTGTCTCAATGCAAAGGAAATGCTGTCGCAAATGTCTATTTACCGATTTTTAGGTATTGTCCGGCTTCTGGTTATTCCCTATCTTTGCACCAACGACTTTGACAGGCATTATCCGTTTGTCAATGATTGTCTTCATCATGACGAATCATATACACGAGGCCACTTCTGACTGAATAATTGTAAAGTAAAAGATGAAGCCCTGTACTGCTGTGTAATACCAGTATAAGAGGTCTGTACTTATGAAGCGGACAGGGCATCATTACATTATTAATATTGAATGCTGATGGAAAAGATTAAATCCACTCTGACGGAGATTCCCGAGACGATGCTTACCACGCTGTGGGCGAAGGCTGTGGAGACCGACCGTCCCGATCCTTTGCTGCGTGACGAGAAGGCAAAGGAGATTATCGGACAGATTGACTATGACTTCTCGAAGTTCAATAATGTAAAGTTCTCGCAACTGGGCTGCTGCATTCGTGCCAAGCTGATTGACAATGAGGCCCGGCAGTTCCTTGCCCGCCATCCCGACGCTGTCGTGATACAGCTGGGGGCGGGGCTGGATGCACGGTACGAGCGGCTGGGACGGCCGGAGGTGACACACTGGTTCGACCTCGACCTCCCGGAGGCCGTCGACCTGCGCCGCCGCTTCCTCACAGAGACAGACCGCAACACCTGTCTGTCTGAATCCATGTTCGAGACCGACTGGCTGGACAAGGTAAGCTCGTATGGCAAGCCCGTTCTGATTATCCTCGAAGGTGTGCTGATGTATTTCCCAGAGGAAAAGGTGCAGGCACTGTTCCGCAACATCTGCGACAAGCTGCCGTCAGCCACCGTGCTGTTTGATATGCTTTCCTTTATGTTTGTCGGACGCGAGAAGAAGCATGATATGCTGCGGAAGATGGGAAAGGGCGCCGAGTTCAAGTGGTCGCTGCTCAATACAAAGGACATGGAGACATGGAACAGCCGGCTGCACGTGAGGAAGGAGTACTTTATGAGCGATTACGACGAAGGGCGGTTCCCGTTCTTTTTCCATCTGCCCCTGTACATTCCTTATTTCTATCGCCGTCTCAACCAGCGCATTATCAGGATTGAGATAGAATAGTCCCAGTCCTTGTCCCAGGCTTCTGTCAGTGGCAGAAAGCAGGCAGAACGGGGCGAGGGTAATTCGGAAATGGCGTGCAGACTGTTTTCGGAAAGTTCCTAAGCTTTCTTTGAAAAGCTCTTAAGCTTTCTTGAAAAAGCTCTAAACCTTTTTGTAAAAAGCTCCTAAGCTTTTTGGGAAGACCTTTGAGTTCCTTACACGTTTATTATCCGCCTAATAAGAAAGGCAACCGACATTTGCAGTCGGTTGCCTTTCTTTGATAATGTCTGCTGTTGACCGGTCAGCCTGACCGTTATCTTTTCAGCTTGTCAACTCGTCAACTTGTCAACTCGTTTACTTGTGTTTACTCGTTTACAGATTGGCATTGTCCTTCTTCCACGCTGCAACAGCCGGAACGATGTCGAGGCTGATGATTTCCTCACGCATCTTGCAGAGGTGCTCGTAAGAAGCCTGGAGAGACGCCATCTCTTCTGCCGTACCTGTAGGCTCAGTGTAGTGGACACCGGTAGCGTCGATGGTCGTAGGCATGGCCATCATCACGTTCTTGAAGCCGAGCTTTTCGTCGTTGACATAGCAGCCTGCCGGCAGGGTGAATTTCTCACCGCCCATGGCAGCCTCGATCATCTTGACAGCATTGTAAGCCGGGCTCTGGAAGGAACTGCGGCCGCGCAGCTTGATGATGTTTGAACCGCCCTGCACGGTGTGGTGCTTGATTTCTTCCCAACGCTCGGCAGAAAGCCCCATCTCTGACAGCGGCTTGCCGTCGACCTTCACCTGAGAAGCGAATACTGCCATCTGCTCACCGTGGCCGCCGTAGGTGTGCGCGCCGGTAACCTTGTCCTGCTGTACGCCGAACTCGTGAGCCAGCGCCTGCTGCAGACGGGTAGAGTCGAGTGCGGCGAGTGATGTCAGCTGGTTGGGCTTCAGACCGGAGTGGATCAGAGCCGTCAATGCGGTAACATCAGCCGGGTTGAAGATAACGACAACGTGCTTTACGTCCGGGCAGTACTTCTTGATGTTCTCACCGAAGTCAGCTGCGATTTTGCAGTTGCCTTTCAGCAGGTCCTCACGGGTCATGCCCTCCTTGCGCGGAGCACCACCGGAAGAGATGATGTATTTTGCACCGGTGAAAGCCTCGGCCGGGTCAACGGTGTAAGAGAGGTTGGCACTCGGGAAAGCGCACTGTTCCATCTCGTCGAACACGCCATGAACACCCGGCTCATAGATGTCGTACAGGCAGATGTTAGGGGTAAGACCGAGTGTAAGTGCGGTCTGGACCATGTTTGAACCGATCATGCCGCCGGCACCGACGATGACGAGTTTCTCGTTTGTTAAGTACTTCATAATAAATATATTTTTTAAGAGTATGATTCTCTTTTTATACGATACCGCAAAGTTACGAAAAAAAAAGACCATGCGAGAAGAATATACCGTGATAAATGTGTTATTAAATATAAAAAAGGAAGGGCTTTGCCAACTCCGTCTGACAAACCGGCCTGTAAGGGAAAAGCGGATGCGGTGACACATTGTCCAGCTGACGGCCGCCTGCCGGATCGGGGGCAGCATGGAAACACGGCCCTGGCGGTCTCAATGCTTTCGGGAATAAAGTCTCCAAACATTTGGGATTATCAACTAATATTCATATATTTGCAGCAGATAAAGAATGAGCTTATGGGAACAATGAGTAAGATACAGGAGTTAAGGGCCAGACGCAGAGTCTATCAAGCCCAGAAAACGAAAGAATATAAACAGCGCATAGCAGCTTACCTCTCGGATGCTGACAAGCGGATTCTCTTCAGCGGAGAAGGCTTCATACGTGTCCCGGAGGAAGAAGCGAAACGAGAGAAAATAGATGTTTATCCCTATCTCATCCAATAAAGGGCAGAAGAATGGAAATAAAGCATTATCCATATCGATTTGTAAAGAAAGTGACAGAGCCTTGGGATGGACCCCAGGGCTTTTTGCTTTATAAATATCTCTATTCTTTCAAGTCCCCGAAAAGCCACCAGACTTATTGGGTATGGGTAGAGGTATATGAGCATCACCTCTATGCTGTCAAGTTCCACCTGAAGGCACATCGGGACAGCAGCAAGCGGTATAATCTGATGACCGGGCTCAATGAACCGAGAGAATGTATTTACACCTGCATGGCGATCATGGCCGAGACTGCCAAGAAAGACCCGCGGGCTTCCTTTGGCTTTATCGGTGCGAACAGAGTGGATGAGCCGGAGGAAAATACCAGCAGATTCCGTGTCTACAGAAGATATACACTTACGCTGTTCGGTCCGGGCGAGTATGAACATTTAGTCAACATAGAGAAAAGTACCTATCTGTTGATAAACAAGAAGGAACTGTCGGCGAACCCTGGTCTCATCAAGGACATTGTCGAAGGATTCAAAGAATTATATCCCTACTTCGACTGACCGCCCCGCCCTGTTTTACACCCCGCCTTAAGCTCTGACTACGACCGACCTTAAACAGACAATGATATGAAACAGACCATCAACGAACGAATTGAAAACCTCCGGGAATGGATGCGGGCGAACGGATTTTCCGCTTTCGTCTTCCCGAGCAGCGACCCGCACAACAGCGAGTATGTCGCCGACCACTGGAAGAGCCGCGAGTGGATTTCCGGCTTCACGGGATCGGCGGGGACGGCTGTCGTCACCCTCGACCGCGCCGCCCTGTGGACGGACTCGCGCTATTTCATCGCTGCCGCAGAACAGCTGGCAGGCACGGAATACCGGCTGATGAAGCTCCGTGTGGCAGGTACGCCTACGGTGTGCGAATGGCTTGCCGACGAGCTGGCGGCGTATGAGAAGCCCGTCGTCGGACTGGACGGCAACGTCAATTCCTTTGCAGAGGTAGCCGCCCTGACGCAGGAACTGGCGACAAGAGGGAACATCCGGGTGCGGACAGATGCCGACCCGATGGCGACGCTATGGACCGCCCGCCCGGCCATACCCGGCCATAAGGTATACCTCCATCCTTTGAAGTATGCCGGCGAAACGACCGCAAGCAAGATAAGCCGGATCCGCAAGAGCCTCGCTGTCCGGGGGGTCGACGGCCTGCTGGTGACTGCCCTGGACGAGATTGCCTGGGTGCTGAACCTGCGCGGCAGCGACGTACACTGTAACCCTGTCTTCGTCTCCTACCTGCTGATAACGCCTGGAAACGTCACCTTATATATAAATAAGGAGAAACTCCCGGAGGAGGTGAGGCACTGTCTTGCAGCCGGGAATATTGCGGTAGAACCCTACGGAGCGGTTGCCGTGGGACTGGAACATTACCCCGGGCGACACCTGCTCGTCGACGACTCCACCACGAACCACACACTGGTCTCTGCCTTGCAGCGGGGCAAGGCCGTCTTCGGCGAGTCGCCTGTCCCCGGGATGAAGGCCGTCAAGAACAGGGTGGAGCAGGACGGCTTCCGTGCTGCCATGCTGCGCGACGGCATTGCGATGGTGAAATTTCTGGCCTGGCTGAAGCCTGCTGTCGAGGCCGGCGGACAGACAGAGATGTCGCTCGACCGAAGGCTGACGGCACTGCGTGCCGAACAGCCGCTTTTCAAAGGCATCTCCTTCGACACCATCGTAGGTTACGAGGCGCACGGTGCCATCGTGCATTACGAGGCGACCCCGGCGACAGACGCCCCCATAGAGCCGCACGGGCTGGTGCTCATTGACAGCGGGGCACAGTACGAAGACGGTACGACAGACATCACACGGACCGTTGCCCTGGGCCGGCTGACAGAGGAGCAGCGGCGCATTTACACCCTGGTGCTGAAGGGACACATCCAGCTTGCCCTGTGCCGTTTCCCCTCCGGGGCGTGCGGCTCGCAGATCGATGCCATTGCCCGCGAGCCGATGTGGCGCGAGGGGTATAACTACCTGCACGGAACGGGACATGGGGTTGGAAGTTATCTGAATGTGCATGAAGGTCCTCACCAGATTCGCATGGAGTGGCGGCCGGCGCCGCTCCGGGCGGGGATGACCGTCACCGACGAGCCGGGGCTCTATCTCGAGGGGAAGTTCGGCGTGCGCATCGAGAACACCCTGCTCATCGTCCCTGCTGCGACGACGCCTTTCGGCGAGTTCCTCGGGTTCGAGACGCTCACCCTTGCACCGATCGACACGACGCCGGTCCTGCCGGATATGCTGACTGCGGAGGAGCGACAGTGGCTGAACAGCTACCACCGCCGTGTCCGTGAAACGCTTTCCCCTCACCTCTCCGCTGCTGAAGCAGCATGGCTGAAGGCGGCTGCCCGCCCGCTCTGAGGCCGTTTCCCTTCTCCTTGTTCTGCCGGTTCTATGGTTTTTCCCGGCCGGTCGGGGTTGCTGTTCCCAGTCGGTCGGGAATGCTGTTCCCAACCGGTCGGGACTTCTGTTCCCAAGGCTTGGGAATCCTGTTCCCGGCCGGTAGGGAATGTTGGAAAAGTAAATTTGAATATCCCGAAATCATCCCAGTCAGCAAAGTTTATACTGCCTGGACCATCAATCCTTGGTATAAAAATTGCGGACTTATGTATCCTTGACACGTACTTGCGGATATTCGTTTTAAATCATAAACGTCAATGCTGCGTTATCCGGCAGGACGGGCTTTTTCTTGCAGAAAAAATTGTATTACTCCGTATAAGTTAGTATATTTGCCGTATAAATGCAAGATGATTATGAATAAGCAAGAATTTCTCGAGATACTGGAAGAACATGGGAAACTGGGCTTCCAGGAACAGATAGATTATGGAAAGTTTTGTCTGTATTCCATCATAACGCATTCAACGGCCATAGAAGGCTCAACAATGAGCGAGGTGGAGAACCAGCTGCTCTTTGACGAAGGCATTACAGCCAAAGGGAAAAACATCATAGAACAAAACATGAACCTTGACTTGAAAGACGCTTATGAGCAAAGCATGGAACTGGCAAAGGAACATATACCCTTCTCTGTTGATATGCTAAAGCAACTTTCATCGATAGTAATGCGGAGAACCGGTACTACATATAACACGCTTGGCGGTACCTTCGATTCTTCAAAAGGAGATTTACGCCTGGTAAACGTAACAGCCGGACAGGGTGGAGAATCCTATATGAATTATCTGAAGGTGCCACAGAAGCTGAAAGAGTTCTGCGGGGAGATGAATGAGAGACGAGATCATCTCTTAAAGAATCCTGATGTATATGGGCAGTATTGTCTGAGTTTTGACGCACATCTGAAACTCGTGACGATTCATCCCTGGGTAGACGGCAACGGCAGAATGTCGAGGTTGATCATGAATCATCTTCAGAATGAGTTTGGGTTGGTCCCCAATAAAGTTCTGAAAGAGGACAAGGCCGAATATATCAATGCCTTGGCGAAGTCAAGGGAGGAAGATTCGAGTGTACCGTTCCGGGACTTCATGTTCAAGGAGCACGCCAAGAACCTCCAACAGGAAATCGAGAACTACAAGTTGTCCATGGAAGATGAGGAGGAACAGAAACACCGTCGGCATTTCCCCAGATAAACAATTAAATGAAGGGTCATCTGGACTTCACTGTCCAAGTGGCCCTTTCTCATGTAATATAAAACAAAGGAAACCTTTGTCTGGAAGATCTTCTGTTACCCTTCCTATGGGCTGTCTGAGTACCTTCTTCCTTGTGTATATGTACTAACAGGACGAGTCTCAAGCATAGCATCTGCTGATTGGGATGATTGTGGATATTCATAAAAGTAAAAGGGTAAAAAAGCAAAAAGTCATCAAGACGGATTTCATCCCTCTTCGGTCTGAATTGGGCTGCTTGATTTCTTGGCCGCAGAGCGAATCGTATGCAGCCGGACTTTGCCGGGAAACAGCAAAGAACTGTCCGGATCATGCAAATAGGCCGGGAGGGAAACGCAAACCTCGGGTAAAAAGCCATAGTCTGCAAAAGATTGTTTAACTTTGCAGACTATGGAACAAAACAGATCTGACAGAATGAACCGGAAGAGAAACGAGAGCACGAACAGAAGCCTGTGGATCGCTTTCCTGGCAATCGTGTTTCTTGCCGCCTGCAGCGGCAACCCCTCCCTCCGGAAGATAGAGAAGGAGTCGGACAACCCCAAACTGGCAGCGGCCGTCCTCCACCGGACTGACAGCATACTGGCCTGTGGCAGCCTGTCGGACGAGGAAGAGGGACGGATGCTGCTGGCCAAGGCCAAGGCGCAGTTCTTTCTGAACTATATGACGCAGAGCTTCCCGCCCCGCCTCGACTCCGTGATCACGGCCGCCGTGCAGAAACTGGAGCGGCACGACAGCCCGAAGCTGGCCGAGAGCTATTACTGGCAGGGAATGATCAGCAACCTCTGCTACGGAAAGCCCGTGGAAGGCATGGTGGCGCTGGAGAACGCCCTCCTCATCCTCCCCGATGACGACCCGGAGTTCCGCGCACGTCTCTACCAGCAGCTCAGCACCGTCTACGAGCAGCTCGGCAACTTCGACATGGCCGTCCGCTATATGCAGCAGATGGTGAGGCTCATGGACGGCAGGGACGACCCCGTGGGGCAGCTCGTCACCCACTACGACATCTCCACCATCTTCCGGCAGAACGGCCAGAAGGACAGCGCCGACTACTATCTGCGGCTCGCCATCCGTGAAAGGGCGAAGTTCAACGACCACCGGTTCGACATTTTCAACGAGGTGTTCGGCAGCTACTATCTGGAACAGAACGACCTGCCGAAGGCGAAATACTATCTCTCACACGCCCTGATGGCCGACGGACGGATGCCGGACGCCCAGCTGGGGCTGGCACGCATCGCATGGATGGAGCATCGCCCGGCCGACGCCCAGCGATGTCTGCAGCGTGCCGTGACGCTGGCCGATTCCCTCTACCGTGCCGACGGCAGCTACCGCACCCCGATGGTAAGTTTCCTCAGGTCGCTGGCACGGTTCTACAGCGACACGGGGGCAAAGGACGAAGAACTGCACGCACGCCGCCGGCTCGACACGGTAGGCACGGCACTGGCACGGCACAACGCCCGGCTGCTCAACGAGGCCTCCGTGCAGGAGCGCGATTACCTCGCACGCAAACTGGAACAGGAGAACCAGCGGCAGAACCGCCTGCGGATGACGTTCGCCGGCATCGTCGTCCTGCTGGCAGGCGGATATGTGTTCCTGCTGGCACGGCGGTACATCCGCAGGTCGCGCGAACGGATGGGAAAGCTCAGGCGGAAGACCTACCGGCAGACGCACGAGATAGGGAAGCTCAAGGGACAGGTGAAGGAATACTCCAAGACGCAGGCCGACCGGATCATCGACGGAAAGCCCCTCTACGAATCGATAGAGCGGGGCACGGCCACGATGGAAGGCTGGGACAAGGACACGCAGGAACGCTACATCTGCTACGCACGTTTCATCGATCCGGACATCTTCGCCACCTTGAGCGAGAAGCTGACGGCGAAGCCCACCATCTTCTTCTACCTCTGGAAGAAGGGCTACAACGACGCCGAGATTGCCCGGATCATGAACGTCTCCAACGGCAGCATCCGCACCATGCGTTACAACATACGCCGGCAGAAACAGCAGGGAGATGACACGAATATCAGCGCATGACCTTTTCTTGATGTCAAAAAACCTGTTGTTGTATGTAATAAATTGGTTTTCAGATTGTTAAATTTTGTTTCGGGGGGGGTAAATTCCCGCCTGGTTTGACAATTCTCTCTCGCCGCACAAAGATTTCAAGGTCTTTGTGCGGCGTTTTTTCGTGCTGTTCCATAACTTTGCAACACCAGCTTTCATAATTATATGACTGAACGGTTTGATAGATGTTAATTGAATTGTTATATTGAGAAACAAAACAGAAGACATGAGAGAAAAACAAAACAAATTCGGAAGAGGGGCCGTCTTGAGGATGGCTTTGTTTACCCGCCTTATGTGTCTGCGAACTGCCATTCTGCTCGTTATGATGATGGGAGGTATTGGAGCGAAGGCTTATGTCGTAGGTAATTACATTAAAATGCCTTACGGAGAGGGTTACATTACCTACCGTGTCATTGATGCCAGTGCATCCAGTCCTAAGCTGGCTGTATACAACGTGAGGGGAGTCAAGGGAACGGTAACTATTCCCGGAACGGTATTTGACGGAAAGGATGTTAATTTCAAGGTAACGCAGATCGGAGGAGGGGATGACAATTCTCCTATAAGATGGGACGATACTGTTACCGGGGTGATTTTACCTAATACCATTACAACACTTTCAAATTATTGCTTTGCTTTTTCAAGCATTACTTCTTTGACCCTGCCCGCCAGCGTGACCACTGTGACGTCATGGACAAATGTCTTGTTTGGAAGATGTCACAAATTAAAGGAGATTCTTGTCGATGCGCACAATCCTTCGTTTATTTCAGACAATGGTGTGCTTTATACCAAAGGGCATGAAGAATTGGTATGCGTACCTGTTAACAAAGACTTTTCTTCAACAGGCAATTGCTTTACTATTAACAGCAACACAAAAAAAATTCGTGTAGACGCAATGGGGGATAACCCGACATTGCAAAAACTGGTGGTTCCTGCATCTGTAAGCGACATGTATATGGAGCGGTGGCCAACTTTCGCATTCAATCCTACAGCACTGAAAGAGATTGATGTGGATGCAAACAACTCTACTTATTGCAGTATAGACGGCGTGGTATATAGCAAAGATAAGAAAAAATTGATTTATTACCCAGCCGGTAAAACGGATGCAGCATTCAAAGTTCCTAACGGTGTCACATCCATTCCATATGGGTTTGCCATTTGTTGGAATAAAAATCTTAAATCGATAGACTTCAATCAAGTAGAGTCTGTGGGAGAATATGTCATGTCTGTGTGCCATTATTTGAAAGAAATACGTATCCCAAAGACGCTGACATCCATTGGAGAGGGTGCATTCACCATGTTTGGGAGGCTTGAAAAGTTTGTGGTAGACCCCGGCAACCCCAATTATTCTTCAGATGTGAACGGCGTTTTGTTTAATAAAGATAAGACCCAACTGTTGGCTTATCCCATGGCACGCGAGGGAGAGTACACATTACCTAACACTGTAACCCAGATAGGCAAGCAAGCTTTCTTGCATGCAAAGATAACACAACTGACAATTCCCTCAAGAATTACCTACATTGGCTACGAAGCTTTCCGAGCAACAAAAATAAAAACGCTCACTTTTGAAGAACCCTGCCATATCACCGCTTTGAATAATAGAGAATTTCTGTGGTGTTATGATCTTAAGACGGTAACGCTGCCGAAGTCGTTGATTTATTTAGGCATCGGATTTAGTGGATGTACGAACTTGGAAACCGTGAACGTTCCCGACGGTTCTCAACTTAAGGTGATATTGCGGGGTGCTTTTGTCAATTGTGGCAACCTAACGAACTTCAATTTCTTGGGCAGTTGCAATTTACAGACGATTGAAAGAAATGCCTTTGCTGACATGACAAAGCTGAAAGAATTCAACTTCCCTGCTTCTGTGACGGCTATCGGTGCCAATGCCTTTGGCAACACTCCCTCAATGGAAAAAGTTACCTTTAAAGATAACAGTACGATTATCTCCTTTGGCGAGGGTGCTTTCTCCAATAGTGGTATCAAGAGTATCAAGATACCGGCCAGCGTGAAGTCTATTGGTAAAGAAGCTTTCAAAAACTGCAATGTATTGGAGCGTGTTGACATTCCGGCAGTCTGTACGGATATTCATCCCGAAGCATTCAAGTTTGATTCAAAATTGGTAAATATTAATGTAGATGCCGCTAACCCGAAATACTCCAGTGTGCAGGGAATCCTGTTGAGTAAGGATAAGAGTGAGCTTCTGATATTTCCTCCGGGTAAGGCACGTACCGACTTTACTCTCCTGCCGCCGTCCATTACGAAGATTGGCAACTATGCTTTCTACGAAGGCGGCAATCGGTTTACGAATATTGTCATTCCGGCCAAGGTGAATGCGATCGGCATACGTGCTTTCGGACTGAATCCGGCTCTGAAGACGGTGACGCTGCTCTGCGATGAAATGATACCGGGAAGCCGCATTGATCAGGGAGAAAACACCATGTCATTCGACAACGGAAAAGTGGCTGCAGACGATGCGAAGAGTCACATCACGGTCTATGTACGCAAGAGCCTCCTCGACAAGTACAAGAGTGACCCGTTCTGGAAGAATTTCACCTTGAAGCCATCGTTCACGGTCAAGGCCGAAGGCACTTCGGCTGCCACGGACGAGTATATCCCGACTTCTCCCACGACAGTCGACTTCCTCTCCACTACTGCTGATGTGAAGACCTTTGTCCTGCCCGAACAGGTGAAAACGGATGAGGGCGGTACATCCAAGACCTACAAGGTAGGGCTTATCGGCGATTATGCCTTTGAGAATGCCAACGAGCACATGAAGGAGGTGGTTGTAAAGGCCGCTGTAGACTACATCGGCGCCATGGCTTTCGTGACAAAGACGAAGCGTGTTGCCGCCAACGGTCAAAGCATCATCAGTCCTGTCAGTACGACTATCAGACAGGTGATTTTCACGGGTAATGCGCCCGCCACGAACCTTTCGCAGAAGTATTTCTCTCTCGGGGCTGCCTTCAGCGAATTTTTCCGGGGAGCATCGGGAACAGGAAACTGTGAGCAGAAAATCTATGTGAAGAAGTCGAAATTGTCCGACTATAAAGCGGCATGGAACAACTATGCGAAGGCACTGGACTACAAGATTCAGGGCGACGGAAATGCGGCGTTCAAGATAAACCGCAAGTATGGAACGTTCGCACGTGAGTTCGATACCGACTTTTCCGATTACCTGACCCAAAAACACACTGTCAAGGTGGCAGCTTTCGTCGCTGGTACTCCCATTCTTCGTGGTAGCGGCGACTATGGTAAAAGCTCTTATCACGTACGGATGACGAGTGTTGACCTGAAAGGCGGTGTCAACGGTAACTACGGTTACATTCCTGCCGGAACAGGCGTGTTGCTGAAAGTTCTTGACAAGGAATCCACACCTGCCGATTTCTATTACACGATCGGCGAGCACGACAACGTGTCTTACTCCATCACGGAAAACGTCATGAAGGGCGTGACGGTCAACGATGCGGTGGTCAATGCTTCCCCCGGCTCGCCGGTTTACGTCATGCAGGACGGTATGTTCCGCAAGGCAGAGACTCCTGTCAACGGTTTCACGGTCCACAAGGCGTATGCCAAGCTCGGGTCCCTGCCGGCAGGTGCCAAGGTGACATTTGTCTTCGACGATGGTGAGGCGACAGGCATCGAGAATGTTGATGCTGCGGAAGACAGCGAGAAGCAGGATGTCTGGTACAACCTCAACGGACAGCGCGTAAGCCGGCCGGAGCACGGTGTATACATCCGCAATGGAAAGAAAGTGATAATCAAATAAAAATTGAAAGACAATGGGAAAGAAAAGATATACAAGCCCCGCCACCATCGTGGTGACGGTTGTGCAGGAAGGTCTGATGGAGACAGCCAGTCCCGGCGTACAGGGACCCTACAACCCTCACAAACCTATTGAGGCAAAAGGAAACAATGTCTTTCCGGAGGAAGGTACGGAACTTCCGCATTACAGCCCATGGGAGGACTGATGTCTCGACAATGCAATTATGTGATACTCTTTTACCAGACAACATAAATTCGTCGTGACCTCTGGCGAGAGGCACAAAGGTAAAAATAACCTGATTGAATGATTTTACAACTCTCTAAGTTTATAGCGTAACATCTGTTGTGAAACACGTGTTACGTTTTTTGTTTTATTCTGTTTGAAATGTCCGGTGGGGGCATTCCCTGCCAGTATGTTGACGGCAAACGCCATGGATGCTGGTGGGATTCATCCTCGGTGTCAAGCCCGGTACGGACTCCGTCAGGCATTATAATGCCGTCAGGCTTTAGAAACGCATGGCAAGATGATACACAATGTACGCATGAAGAACATCAAAAAGTGACAGCAAATCGAAAATGTACTTTTGTTGTAGGCAGTCTTTGGGTTGTATGAATGATTTTATGTTTGATTCTGCCGCAAAGGTGCAAAAAATCCTGTTGCGGCAGAATATAATATGCTTTATTCTGCAGATTGCGGATGTTTTCAATGTCATGCGGCAGATTATGATGTATATTGCCGGAAGCCGGGGCAGGCGATCCATCATGGATATGGCTTTGGATGACATTATTAATAATAAGGTGCTGCCCGGCTCTTTTGGGAAGATAGTCCCCTGTAAAGCCGTTTTAACTGTTTTAAGACCCTGTCCGGATGAAAAATCCGCAATTGTTTGGCGGTTAGGAGAATTAAGTGTAACTTTGCAGGCGCAAAAGTGGTATCATGCCCTTTCGCAGATGTTTAATCAATAAATAATTTAAAACAAAAAGCATGATTATTGTACCAGTAAAGGACGGCGAGAACATTGAGCGCGCGCTCAAGAAGTTCAAGAGAAAGTTTGAGAAGACAGGTGTCGTAAAAGAGCTCCGTGCTCGTCAGCAGTTTGACAAGCCATCTGTCAAGAAGCGCCTGAAGATGGAACACGCCGTTTACGTACAGAAGCTTCGCGACGCAGAGGAGTAAAATCTTCCTTGAAAATTTGGTAGTCCGGATTAATTTCCGTAAATTCGTTGCCATAAACGATCCGACAATGTGCCGATGATTGATATGTTCTTGGATTACTTGAGGTTAGAGCGGAACTATTCCCCGATGACCGTAATCAGCTACCGCAAGGACCTGGAAGCGTTCGATCGGTTCTGCCAGGAACTCGGCCCGCAGATTACCTGGGAGTCTGTAGACACGGATGTCGTCAGGGACTGGATGGAGGACATGATGGACAAGGGCAACGCCGCATCATCCGTCAACCGGCGGATCAGTGCATTGCGGTCTTTCTACCGGTTCGCCCTCCGATGCGGACTTGTCAGCAAGGACCCTGTCCACGGCCTGCAAGGTCCCAGACGGCAGAAGCCCCTTCCGCAGTTCCTCAAGGAATCGGAGATGGAACAGCTGCTGGATCCGGCGATGTGGACAGATGGCTACAGGGACGTGCTTGCCCGCACGCTGATTGTGACGTTCTACGAGACAGGCATCCGTCTGTCGGAGCTGACAGGATTGGACGACAGGGATGTCGACGATGTCACCTGCGAGCTGAAAGTGACCGGCAAGCGGAACAAGCAGCGTATCATTCCTTTCGGCAAGGAGCTGGAAGAGACACTCGCCGCCTACCGGTGTGTGCGTGATGCCAGGACGGGAGACAGCTCCCCGGCCCTGTTCCGTACGGAGAAGGGTGAACGGATGACGAATGCACAGGTGAGGGCGCTGGTGAAGAAGAACCTATCGAGAGTGTCGACGCTGAAGAAGCGCACGCCGCATGTTCTCCGCCACACGTTCGCCACGGCGATGCTCAATCATGAGGCAGGACTGGAAAGTGTGAAGAAGCTGCTCGGGCATGAGAGTCTGTCGACGACGGAGATCTACACGCATACCACTTTCGAGCAGCTGAAGAAAGTCTATAAGAATGCCCATCCAAGGGCTTAACCTTTAAAAACGGAGGTACCTATGGAAATTAAGATTCAGTCGATTCATTTCGACACTACCGAGAAGTTACAAGCCTTCATCAACAAGAAGACCGAAAAGTTGGAAAAGTCTTACGAAGACATTCAGAAAGTAGAGGTGCAGTTGAAGGTGGAGAAGCCGGCCACCGCATTAAATAAGACCACGAGCCTTTCCGTCACCGTTCCCGGTACGACGCTGTTCGTGGAGAAGACCTGCGACACGTTCGAGGAAGGTGTCGATCTGTGTCTGGATGCGATGAAGGTCCAGCTTACCAAGCATAAGGAAAAACAGAGAAAGCGTTGAAAAAATCCTTGAAATATTTTGGGGATTAAAATAAAAGCCTTACCTTTGCAGCCGTTTTACGACAAGTAGCCTTCGGCTGCAAAGTAACGCCTCTTTAGCTCAGTTGGCCAGAGCACGTGATTTGTAATCTCGGGGTCGTTGG
>OGJT01000201.1_pt1 | contig 37557 bp, 51 predicted proteins | sample 1572331 | NCBI WGS metagenome assembly OGJT01 (sample SAMEA2582094, study PRJEB24529) | metagenome | biome: Human gut stool | place: China | collected 2011
CAGAATACCGTGGTTTGAAATCATTCTACAACTTGAAAAAATAAAACGTTGATTTAACAACGTTTCTGAGGACTCTAGGTTACTCCTAGAGTTCTTTTTTTCTACCCAAGGGGCAAAGAGGGGGCAAGATTATTCGTAATGATGTTATCTAAAACATTGACCGCTTGGTCTTTCATGTTCCTAGTGACATGGGTATAAATGCTAGTAGTCACTTCCGAATCTGCATGCCCAACCCTATCCATGATGGTTTTTAGGGGCACGTTATTTTCAGCCAGTATGCTTATCGTGGTATGTCTAAAAATGTGAGGGGATAGGTGTTTGTCGATAGGCGTTTCCAGTCTTGTATTAGCCCGTTGGAGTGATGCACTTAGGATTGTACTATGGATAGGTTTTCCCGTATTGGTCGTGAAGATTTTATCACTATGATACCAATCTGGGTTGGTTGATTCGCTTAACGCTTTCAACTCTAGTATCTGGTCAATGATTTCCATCTCTCGATTGGTGAGGTAGGTGGTTCGATAACTAGCGACGGTTTTCGTCCCTTCGTTTTCTGGAATGTATCTGTTGAACGAGGTGTGGATATCTAAAGAGCGTGTCTCTTTGTGGTAATCCGACACAGTCAAACCAGCTAATTCGCCAATCCGACAACCATTTAAAAGCATAAATTCACACGCTAGAGCATATCTCAGCGTTATATCTTTCCGATAGAGTTCCTTCAATAATCGACTGTATTCGTCTGGTTCTAAGTATTTATTCTTGGCCGCTTGCTGTTTTTCGAGCTTATTCTTTTTCTTTGGCAATCGTGCTTTCCGTGATGGGTTATCGGTTATAAGCTGTTGGTCCATAGCGTAATCGAAGAATGTATTTAGTACAGTTTTAGCACGGTACTTTTGGGAATCTGTCCAGTCTTCAGTGTCTAGCAGGGATTGAATAAGTCGAACATTGATGTTTGATAGAATAGTTCCTTGTTCGATAGCGTCTGATACTCGCTTAACGGATGCTGCAAGGCTCTTAATTGAGCTTAACTTAATCTGCTTTTGGTGGAACTCCCACCATTCGTTAAAGGTACTATGGAATGATACGTTAGTAGTGCTTGATGATTCTATTTTCTGGGCTATCTTATCATCCAGTAGTCGTTGTGCTTCTTTCTTTGCTCGATTAGACCCACTGTTAAGCGTTACAGATACCCGTTTCCATTTCTCAGTGTAAGTGTCCTTGTATCTTTCAAAATATTTATATTTCCCATTCGGTAATTGTTCTACCCACATTGTCATATCTCCTTAATTTTGGTAAAATGGGTATAGAAAAAAGAACACAATCTTGTTAGGTTGTTTTACCATGATAGTGTTTTTATTTTCTGTGATGCATAAGCTCTATAATCTAACTTTGGCGAGGGAGATTATAGGGCTTTTTTGTTTTATTTCAGATTTTGGACAGCATTGTCAGCTTCTTCTTGTGTAAATTTGTCGAAATTCACGAGCTGGTCACGGATTGCCTCAGGAGACATTGCCACAGTATCTTGATATTGTTTCGCTTTTTCAACAGCTTGTTTGTTGTAATCAATACCAGAATTCTCTACAGCATAGTCAGCGGCCTCTTGAGAGTATTTATCAAAGCTTACTAGTTGAGAACGCAATCCCTCTTTAGACATATAAACGGTACTAGCATACTGTTTAGCTTTAGTTACAGCTGTTTTGTACTCTTTTGGAACCTTGCTCTCACTTGACTGCTCAGTTTTAGCCTTTGACGTCGAGCTAGTTTGAGAAGACGTGCTTTTGGCTTGGGAACAAGCAGTAAGAGCAACAACAGAGAGACCTATTAAGCCTACAGACAATAATTTTTTCATAAAATTTCCTCCCAGCTTTTAATGTGGTTCAGTGATTGCACATATTTTTAATCTTTGTAAATATCTACGACTTTCCCAATAGTTCTGATGTCGTCATTTTCTGAAAGATAGACATTGTCGTAGTCGGGGTTAAGTGATTTCAGGTATGGTGTCCCGTTTGATTTGAACTGTTTGACATAGTTCTCGCCATTAACTTGAAAAATTGCAATATCATTATTCTCTACTTGCGGGGTATGCTTGATAAAAAGTAGGTCTCCGTCTTTTATTTTAGGTGCCATACTTTCGCCTATCACTTTTGCAACGCTATCAAATTCATCAGGAACCTCATTAGAGGGAATTGTGATTTCAGCGTCTACATAGTCGTCTTGCATGACCCCATTACCAGCAGAAACAAAGCCTGTGATAAAAACAGTAGTCATTTGAATTGGTTTTCTATTTTGTTTATCACGCAAGGTAAGAGCTAAGTCTACTACTTTTTTCTTGTTTGTGTCATTTAGGTCATCATAGATAGATTGAATATCAGAGACAGCAGGCGTATCGACTCCATACAAGATGTAGTCCGTGGAAGTTCCTAAAACTTGAGCTAATTTTACAATCTTTGACCCCGTTGGAATACTAGCACCGCTTTCCCACTTCGAAATAGTTGAGTCAGACTTATACCCTAACATTTTCGCTAATTCAAGTTGACTAATGCCCTTGTCAGCTCTCAAACTTTCAATTCTGCTTCCTCTTTGCTTATTCAAATCCATATCTTTCTCCTTGCTGTTTATATTAATATTATATAGTAGACTTTCCTAATTTTCAAGTCGATTTATAAAAAACTTAAAAAAACTTGAAAAAAAATCAACAAAACTGTTGACATTGAATTTAATTCAAGTTATAATATGCTTGTAAGTTAGTTAGAGAGGAGGAACAAAATGACAAAAACAGTTCCAAAGATTACAATCAAAGAACTTCGAGCCCGTCATAATCTGACGCAGGCGAAATTCGCTGAAAGCATTGGTACTACAGCTCAAACGGTTAGCACTTGGGAGAAAAACGCTCTTTCTATTTCTCCTAGGCACATGGTAACTATTTGTAATAAATACCACATTAAATCATCTGATTTGTACGGTATCTAATATTTTTTTACAGTAAAACTTGAATTAAATTCAAGTAAAGAATTAAGAAAGAGGTTACGCTAGATGAACGAAGTATCATTGTCTAACAACCTTTCTCAAATTGAATTAGAAATAAACCACCACAAGCAAATAGCTGGTCAATCAATTTGGGAGATTGGGAGACGGTTAAACCATGTTAAAGAAAATAATTTAGTTCACGGCGAATTTAGAGAATGGCTTGAAAGAGTTGGGATCAATTACCGTGAAGCAAACAGAATGATGACGGTCGCCAAGAAACTTCCAAATGTGACCACGTGGTCACATTTAGGGAACAGAGCGCTCTATCTGTTGGCTACACTTCCAGAGGAAGAAAAACAAGAGCAAATAGAAAAGATTGAGCAAGGCGACACACCAACGGTCAAAGAGCTAGAAGAAGTGAAGAAAAAGCTAAAACTCAAAGACCAAGCACTAGAAGCGGTTAAAGGCGAGCTTAAGCGTGCCAAAGCAATCAAACCGATTGAAAAAGTAATTGAAAAGGAAATCATCCCAGACGATTACAAGGCTGCGCAAGAGTTGAATAAAAAGCTACTAGCAAAAAACAAAGAACTTTCAAATAGTGAGCAAGCAGCTAACGAGCGAGTGCAATTCATTGAATCGCAACTCAAAGAGCTAATGAATCAACGGCAAGAGGTTGACGAAAAGTCAGCTAAATACGACGAATTGACAAGAGCCATTGAACAGTCGCAAGGGCAATTAGACAGTTACCAAAAGCAAGTATCTGCTTACCGTCACACCATCAACTTTTTGGAAAAAGGGAACAAATTCCTTGCTAACTTTGGCGGCGTAGCGTTTTTGGATATCAAACCAGCGTTAAACAATCCGAAAGTTAGAACTGAGCTTGAAACATTCTTAACTATGCTAAACAGTCTCAGCCGTAGCGTTTCGGAGATACTGGAACAAGACGACGTGATTGAAGGAGAAATCTTATGACGAACGACATTATTGGTCAAAGTAAAGACCACGCAAGACAAGTATCGCACCTAGCAGTTACTAGAAATATGCTAGATGCACTCGAAAACCATGAGGAGCGTATCGCTAATCTAGAAGACAACATGAGAGTGAACGCTGCACAAGAAATTAAATTAACTAACCTTGTCAACAGCAAGATTGTTGGATTGTTAGAAGGCAAGAAAAGCAAGGCTTACCGCGATAATCATATTCGTGCTAAAGCGTATCATGCCATCAACAAAGAAATTATTAACCATTTCGGTGTGAGACGCAAAGAAATCCCTGCTAAAGAATTTAAGAACACCGTTATCTTTATCGAAAATTGGAGCTTGAATGATCAAGAGCTTAAAAACGAGATTTTCACTGCAAACCATCAAGGAAGTCTGTTTGAAGCGTAGTTAGAGAGGTGTAGAAAGGAGACACTATGAATGAAATCAAAATCCGTGAAGATAAAGTGTCCTTGGACGGTCAAGAGTTAAAAACACTTACGGAATTCGAAATTAAAAGCACAACCGAGGACGGCTATGCTGAAGTGAAATTAACCTTACTTGCTAAATTGACCTGAAAGGAGCAAAAAAATGAATCACATTCAAGATATTATCGAGTTCATGCAAAAAGGCCGTCCAATCCCTGAATGGGACTTCACGACCTACATGTTCTTTACATTCTCAATGCTTGTTGGAATCCTTATCTTGCTTCCTATTCGCTTTGAGAACTCTTTTGGAAAGAGACCAGAAGGCACCGAAGATAGGGACGCTAACGAAGGACATTAAATTTCCAAATTGAGTATCAGACAGAACAATCAAGCAGTTTCTCAAAACGAGGAATCCAAAGATAGGCAAAGTGATGACAAAGCTATAAGTTATATCACCGTCTTTCTCAAACTTGAAAAAGAGCAGAATGTCATGGATATAGCTTAACGCTAACATCGAAATGAATAAAGCGATACCAATCACTAGACATAGATACGTCCAATTGATGTCGGCCAGCCTAGTCAAGGCTGAATGGCTATCTGGTGTTATACAGTGGAATTCAATGTACAGCAACCCAACGAACATCAGAAAAGCAGATATTTCAGATTTATTCTTCATGTCAAAACCTCGTTTTTATTAACTATTATATCAAATGGAAAGGACTACCAATGGAAATCACCTACAAACCAGTCGGGATCAATGAGACGGCTGAGTGGGGAGACTACGACCACCTCATGCAGCGGTGGGAAGGTCTAGGGAAGTCAATGGCAAAAAACCTCATTCGAGAAATGAGGGATAACAAAGACTTTCGAGACTACGTGTTCAACCCAACACATAAACTGGTTTTTATCAACTATGAAGGTTTTAAGTCCTTCATCGAATGGAAAACTAGAAACAGATTCAAATAACAATACATCCCTAGCCGTAACGGTGAGCTAGCGGGGCATATCTGTTGAAAACGTAAGCAATACCATTAGCGACGATTTGATTTATAAGAACTCCTAAAAATTAATATATTAAAAGTCCTCGCTAGTTCTCTAGTGCGGTTAGGGAATAAAAAGGCCAACCACTGCCAGAAAGGAGCATAACCGAATGAAGTATATCTTTCACTAACACGGAAGAAAATTACACGAAAATGAACAACAAGTTCTTACAAGACACTAGCTTGAGCTTACAAGCTAAAGGCTTACTAGCTGAAATCTTGATAAATAAAAGCGACTGGCGGGTTTATCTGTCAGAACTTGAAAAGAGGTCAACCAATGGGAAAAGCTCACACCGTACAGCGTTTGAAGAATTGAAAGACAAACGGTATGTCGTGGTATTTCGTAAAAGTAAGGGCTATAAGAAAGGTTTTGAAATGGTCGTCTGTGCTTCAGACATACCAATGACAGACGAATTTATAGAATACCTTGATAAAAAGTTATCCACAGAGTTATCCACAGGTAGTCTTAAAAATTCATAGGTTAGGAAATTGGAATTTCCATTTAATCAAACGATGATAATTCGTAAGTTAGAAAATTCGTAGTATGAAAAAATCAAACGATGATAATTCATAGGTTAGAAAATCGGACGCTAACAATAACTAATATATAAACAATAACTAATATATAACAATATGGTGCTACGCACACTAACCAACAACAATCTAGAGCCTACCGGCACTAACTAGTAATAATAACTAATAGATAACTATACAGTAATAATCATAGTTAGAAGAATAAGAGAGGTAAAAAACATGAAAAAACTATTCGGATGGATTTGGAGCAAAAAGCAAAATGAAGAAGTGGAAACATTCGTGATCCACAACCGACCAATGTGGGATGTTCAAATGCGTGAGTACAATCTCAAGCACGGATTACCAGAAGACCAAGTAATCGGGTGATGCCATGAAGCTACTAAGAAAACTATTTTCCAAGAAAAAACCTAAAGAGCCAGAATACTTTTTCGATGTGGTGGAGACGCCTGAAGAAAAGAGCGAACGGCTCAAACAGAAATATATTAAATAGCAACACCTTTCAACGTGTAGCCACGGCCCTGCCGTGAAGTGTAACTTATACCCATAATTTTTCCCCCAAAAAACTTTACTAAGTTACTTTTTTCCTAATATTCCCATTACAGTCTAATAAAACATTGAAACATGACACGGTAGGGCTTGGGGTGCACGTTGAAGGCACTAAAAAAAGCACAGGTAAGGGCCTGTGCAAGAAAATTATACCAAGGAGATTATACCATGAAAACACAAACAATTGCAAAACCAAGTTTTACTAAATCTAAAGCCTATGGCTTGTGCGGAACACTAGCTCTTGCTACTGCATTGCTAATCGGTGCAGGATCAGTATCAGCAGACGAAACTACTCAACCAGTGGCAGACACTCAACCAGCGGTGTCTAATGTGTACACAGCGGACAATTCTGGCAATGTCACTGTGACACCTAGCGAAACAGTGGCACCAGTCGAAACACCAGCGGTTGCTACAGAAGCACCAGCAACAACTACAGAAGTAGCACAACCGGTAGCTGAAACACCGGCAGCACACACAAGCGTAACTAAAGAGGGTGACACAATTACAGTGGAAAACCCTAATGTTGAAGTAACTTTCCCTAATGGAACTGGTAAATACTCACCATTCGAGGTCGAGTATAAAGATATTGAGTTTCCGGATAGCATGGCTATCAACGAAGGAGACAAGGTAGTAACTGAGTTGCCTAAAGAGATTGGCTTGCAAACTAGCTTTGATTTCGATGTTTACAACAATGAGAATGTTGTGGGAAAAGCTAACGCCGATGCTCAAACACGAGTGATTACTACGACATTCAATAATTACTTTACTGAACATCCATTGAATAAAAAGATGTCTTTGAAATTCGATGCTAAATGGCTTGATGTCGTTGAGCCTGGCAAACCAGTGACAGTCAATTTCGACGGTACTGTTAAGACATTCACTATTGCAGAGGAAGGGCCACTTCCAACTGATGAGCTCTTGTCTAAATGGGGTAGTCAAAATAAAGACAACCCACAAGTTATCAACTGGACATTGCGTCTGAACACGGCTCGTCAGGTCTTGAACTATGCAAAATTGCAAGATACTTGGTCAGACAATCAAGAATTTGTGGACGGCTCACAGAGTATCTACTTTGTTGAAGATCCTGTTAAGTGGACTGGCATTGACTATTCAGCTAAGGATTACCTTGAAAGCTGGAATGTCCGAGCAGACGGGTTCGATGCGAAATTCAAAGAGTTTAACCGCATCATGTACATTGACTATCAAACACGTTTGAAGTCAGCGGTTAAAGACTCAACTAATCCGACTAACAAGGCTACATTGGTAGCGGTAGATGCTGGGGCTATCTCAACATCTAAGGTCCAATTGGTTGGCGGACGTGGTGATGCGTCCGGTGAAAACAAACCAGAACCAACCTTTGAAATTCCTCGTGAAGCTCCAAAAGTAGACATCCCAGAATTTGAGGGTGGCATCCCTGGAATTCCAGAGGTGCGAGAATTGCCGGAGTACACTGAGCCAATCGGCACAGTGCCAAATGAAGCTCCAGTTTACGATAAGCCAGAGTGGAACGGAGGTATTCCGGGAATTCCGGAAGAACGTGAACTTCCACAATTCGAGGGTGGAGTAGTGCCAAACGATGCACCTATCTTGGACTTGCCAGAATTGGAAATTCCGGAAGAACCAACACCAGAAAAACCTAGCACATCAAAAGAGGCATCTAATAAGCCCGTAGACGCTCCGAAAGCGAAAGAGGTAGAAATTACCGAGGTCGTTTATAAAAACGATTCTGAGCCAAAAGAGGTGGCAAATACGACAGTTTACGGCGGTGTTCTACCTAACACTGGCGAAAAAGAGGGTATCGCTAGCAATCTTGGATTGGTAGTAATTGCAGCAGGTATCACTGGACTTACTCTTGGATTTAAAAAACGCAACGAAGAAAAAGGGGAATAATCATGAAAGAAAACAATAAACAAGTCGTATTTTACAACGCTGAAAAAGATGGATTTCTTAAAAGTTACAAAGATAGAGAAACTCTAGCTTTCGAAGCAACATTTACTGACCGTTTGAGAGACGCACTATACTTGCCAGTTGAACCATATGAAGAACAAAAAACTGAAATCGACAAACTTGCTGAAGCGTTTGACTGCGAAGTGCTTATCGTGGAAGCTGAATACAATGTAACTAAACCTGGCGGTTCGGACTTTGAACGCACAGCGCGTGAAGAATCCCTGAAAGATGGTCTCAAATCGCTCCTAGACTTATTGACGGACTAACAGAACTTGAAGTGGTGGGAGGGTAGGCATTAATTATGGCAGATAATCAAAAAATGAAGTTTAGAGGTGAGAGCAACGATAACATTCAAAGAATTTGAAGAAGTCTGGGACGAGTCAAGGGTCTTAAGTGACATTGTAAGAGTGCTAAGTTCAGCCGAAGGGAAGAACTATATCGAGGTCAAAGTTTACGAAAGTATTAACGGGATAGACATCTCGTCATCGGTCAGACTGGATGCTGAAGATAAAAAGGATGTTGTTGATCTTTTGAATAAAATTATGGCACGAAAACTCAGCAGACTTAGAGAGCAGGGTTTTGATTTTTACGAAGAATACCAAAAATCAGAAACTACCACCTAAAAACGATAAGAGAACCCAAAATTTGAGAATTAGGGGCATATAAAAAGGATATGACATGGAAGAAATGGAATTCACAGAGTTGCAACAACGGATGCAACTTGAAAAAAAACAAGAACGAAACGCCAAGTACGCTTCAAGGAGTGCTGAGGATATTTACAACACATTCAAGAGTTTGAAATCCAACTGGAGTGTCGTTGTTGACTATGACTTGGTTGTAATTATGGACAAAACGTATATTAAAGCCACTGCTACAGCTTTCAAGAAAGGTTCAAGCGTGCAATCTGTGGCGTTTGCTGAGTTGTCTCCGGTGCCAATTTTGAAAACTCGCAACGGTGATCTAAAACAAATGACTGAGCCACAGTGGACAGGAGCGGTGCAATCATACGCTGGGAAATATGCCTTACAGTCATTGTTTGCGATTGGTGACCAAGATGTGGACCAGTTTGAAATGTCGGAGGATAGTTTGCAACAAAACCAACCTCACAACAACCAACCGCATCAAAATCAGCAACCGCAACAAGCACACTACGAGTCAAGAAGCGATCAACAACCTAACTTTATCAGCAATGAACAGCATGACTTCATTATGCAGCAAATCAATGAGTTAGCTCTAATTACTGGTCAATCAGTTGAAACAGTTGCTAATTACTACTTGAAGAAGTATAAACTCAATGATTTCCATGAATTGCTAGTAGCAGGATTTAACGTGGTAAGCAACGACATTCAAACACAAATCAACAATCGGAAGGGATAAGACATGAAGGACGTAACAAACAACGCAACAAATAATTTCTTGGAAACAATCGAGCCGGTATATACACCGGGGCAAATCAACTTTGATTTTGAAGCATTTGACAAAGCTATTCAAGCGGCAGTTAGCGAGCTATCAGACGAACAATTGGACCAGCTTGAATATAGCGACATCAAGAAAGAAATTACCCGCTATAAAGGGCTTGATGACAAGCTAGATGCAAAACGCAAAGAGATTTCAAAAATCTATAAGAACCCACTCACAGAATTTGAGGGCAATTTGAAGAAATCACGCAAGCCGTTGCAAGAGCTAGTTGACAAGTTGCGTGCAAAACGTGATGAAATCGACAATCACCAAGCAATGCTCCGAGCTGACCACGTTAGATCAGTCTTTGAAGAAAAGTGCGAACTTGCCGGACTTGATAAAGACACATTCAAGGACAAGTACGACGGCTACTCTTTGAAGAAGTATTTCAAAGACAAAAAGGTGGAACTCAAGAAAGAGACTATCGAAGAAATCGACGCCCTTGTTTTAGCTGAGTATGACCGACTTGAGGAATACAAGGCTAACATAGCCATGATTGAGGAACAAGCCCTTGACTATGAGCTACCGGCTGAACCATATACTAGAGCATTGCAGAATGATACACCTCTAGTGGAAATCTTGAAGCAAATGAAAAAGGACCGTGATGCAGCTATTGAGCGTAAGCAGCAAGCAGAAGCCAAAGCGAAAGCAGAAGCGGCACGCCTAGCAGAAATTGAAGCCATGGCTAAACAGTCAGCAAACGAGGAAATCAAAGCGGTTAACGCTGAAACTGGTGAGGTAATCGAAGATGTCAAGCCAGCAGAGGAAGTACCTAGTAAACCCGCTGAACCGTACAAGGTCAACCTTGCCCTTACGTTCCACGGTGGAGAGAATCAATGGCATCAATTCGCTAAATTGTTGGATGATAACTTCGTAAACTATGAAATCTTAGGAGAAAATCAATGATCAATTCGACCGTACTCGTTGGGCGCTTAACCCGTGACCCAGAACTAAAATACACGACCAGTAACATCGCAGTAGCCACATTCAGCCTAGCCGTTAACCGCAACTTCAAGGACGCTAACGGCGAACGTGAAACGGACTTTATCAACTGCGTTATCTGGAGACAGCAAGCTGAGAATTTGGCTAACTGGGCTAAAAAAGGCGCATTGATTGGGATTACTGGACGCATCCAAACCCGTAGCTATGAGAATCAGCAAGGGCAACGAGTGTATGTCACTGAGGTAGTCGCTGAGAACTTCCAAATGCTAGAAAGCCGTGCGGCGCGTGAAGGCAGTAGCGCAACTCAAGGCAACACATCGGGAGCGTTTGGCAATGATAACGGTGGCTATGCTGGGCCTTATGGTCAGCAAGCACCGCAACAGCAAGGGCCAAACTTTGCGAGAGATAACGGTCCGTACGGGAACAGTAACCCAATGGACATCACGGATGACATGCTGCCATTCTAGTTGGGTGAACTATGAAATTAGAATTTCTATTACCAAGGTCAAAAGCTAAACCTGCTCAAAATCTAGTTATCAACAGTAACGACAGATTTCACTATCAAGCAGAGGGCCGAATGGTCAAGAAACTGCGATTGATAGCAAGAGCAGAAGCAGGACTTAACATTAAGCCGGTATATAGCCCAGATAAGCCTTGTAAAGTGCTTGTCACGGTTTATGCACCAACCAGACGAAGATTAGACCCACCTAACCTATATCCTACTGTTAAAGCCCTTATAGACGGCTTGACGGATGCCAATTTGTGGCCAGACGACAATCACGAAGTTATCAAAATGATGTCGTTTCAGTATGGCAGGCTAAGTGGTGAATCTGGGAAATTTAAGATTGTGTTAGATATCGAAGGAGCTTGAATGAATAGCAAATATAAAGACAAGCTTGTTGGTGTATACGCACCGGGCAACTATGGGCATACTAGCGTATTAGATCAGACACAAGAATTTTCAAGGTGGTTTTGGTCTAATCGTAAGGACATGGAGCTTATCAGCGTTAAGCTAGGTATCGACATTAAAAAGCTCAATCGTATTCTGACACTGGAGCAGTTACCGGATGAAGGCTTGTTAAGAAAGATGGTCGAGCTATGCAATGGTTAAGACGATTTATAGCAAAGAATCCGGCAAAGGTTTTCAGAGAAGGTGCTAAGTATGGCGGTAGCAAGTGCCATGAAGTGGAGTTAAAGGAGGTTAGTAATGGCTAAATTTATTAGAGTTACAAACATCGCACAAGGAATTGATATGGACACAATTTTAAATGTCGATGATATCGGGCACATCTCTATTGGCCCTAATATCATTTTTGTAAAAACGCCGTTCGCAGACGGGACAAATCGGATTTATGTAAGAACCGAAACGATTGAGCAGTTAGAAAAGATTTTGCTAGAGGGAGAAAACAATGGATAGACAAGAAGCAGTAAATCGAGAAGAAGCAGTGCGGACAATATCAAGGATATCTGGTGGTTCTGTATCTTACGCAGAAGACCTATATGACTCGTTCTTCGAGAAACCAGTGGTGCCGCAATACGTGGCGGATTGGTATGAGGAACATAAGAATGACTTAAATGAGGATATTTGGGCATATCTTACAAGCTGGGCTGATACGAAATGGGACGAGTTCAAATACTGGATGTACCATACTGGCAAGAACGAAGCCATCACTACTATCGTCAATATGCACCAGTTTGGCTACGAGGTCGAGAAAGAGGCTAGGTACACGGTTAAAATTAAAGGCCGTTTAGGGCAATATCTAGGCAAATATTACTTAAACAACGAGGAATTAACGCCACAGTTTACAAGGACTCAATATAGTGAGGGTGGAAGTTTTACGAGAACAGAGCTAGAAGCGAACGGCTTTGGCTGGGTGTTTGATTGCCCAGGCGTTGAAGTGAAAGAGGTGGAGTGATGAAGATTAAAAATTATAAATACACTACTAACGAAATTAGCTACACTGCATGTTACGACGTTCTGGAAGCAGAAATAACTCACGAGCGTACAGAGTATGGCGTTCGCACCACAGATATTTACGATTTTCTTGAGGAAGTGTCTATATACAGTCCCGAAGATGCAGACGCAATCGAAGCTTTCATAGATTTTCAAAATAATTTAGTGCTAGAAAATGTCGAATTTGAAATCGAGAATGCGGAGGTAACGGATGAATAATCTGATTACTAAAATCAACCGCTGGGCAGACGAGCGAAATTTAAAACAAGCTGACCCAAAGATTCAGTGGATGCGAATCACGGAGGAGGTCGGAGAAATTCGGGATGTCCTCTTGAAACCAACGAAATTCACAGAACCACAAGCAGCACTCAAGGATGCTATCGGTGACACGCTGGTAACAATTATCGTACTAGCACATCAACTAGACCTCGATGTGACTGAGTGTCTCGGTATTGCTTACGAGGAGATTAAGAACAGAAAGGGAAAGATGATAAATGGCACATTCGTCAAGGAGGAAGACCTTTGAAATTCATTGATCTATTCGCAGGCATAGGCGGATTCAGACTAGGAATGGAATCGGCAGGGCATGAGTGCGTGGGATTCTGCGAAATCGACAAGTTCGCTAGGGCGAGCTATAAAGCAATTCATAACACTGAAGGAGAAATAGAACTACATGACATTACCACAGTCACAGATGAAGAAATTAGAAACATCGGACACGTTGACATTATATGCGGAGGATTTCCGTGCCAAGCTTTCAGCATTGCTGGAGCTAGACGAGGATTCGAAGATACTAGAGGAACTCTCTTCTTTGAAATCGCAAGGTTCGCCGCTATTCTCAAACCTAAGTATCTATTCCTTGAAAATGTCAAAGGACTCCTTAACCACGGCAAAGGAGATACCTTCGAGACAATCCTCTCAGCGTTGGATGAACTCGGGTATGATGTGGAGTGGCAAGTGCTTAACAGCAAAGATTTCGGAGTACCACAAAACAGGGAACGTGTGTTCATTATCGGACATCTTAGAGGAGAATGTGGACGAAAGATTTTTCCTATCGGAGGAAATGGCGCAACGATTGATTGTGAATGGCCAAAGATAAAGAAAGTTGGGAATATCAGAAAAAAAGGCAAATCACAGAGTAGAGATGTGGTTTCAATCGACTCTTTGGCGCCTACCCTTTGCAACACGACAACGCAGAAAGACCCTTTAAAAATATTGCTCGCTGGCAACCTACCAGGATCACACGAACAGAATGGCAGAGTCTACGATGTCAACGGCATCTCGCCAACTCTAAACACCATGCAGGGTGGGGACAGGCAACCCAAAATCCGTGTCCGTGAAGCAACTAAACAAGGCTATGCTGAAGCGAGTGTGGGGGATAGTGTTAATTTAGCACATCCGAACTCTAAAACACGCAGAGGGAGAGTTGGGAAACAGATTGCTAATACTCTATTGACTGGCGAGAGCCAAGGCGTGGTTGAGCCTAGTTTCCGCATTCGCAAGCTAACACCTCGTGAGTGTTGGAGATTGCAAGGTTTCCCAGATTGGGCTTTTGATAAAGCACAAGAAGTAAACAGTAACAGTCAGCTATATAAGCAAGCCGGGAACAGCGTGACCGTCAATGTCATTAAAGAAATAGCGAGGCGTCTATGAAGAAACATAAAGATTTAAGCATTGCCACAGTTCTACTACTAGTCTCGCTAGCGATTAACGTGACTACTATTCTACGAGTGGTCAACAGACCAGTAGAAGCTATTGTGGTGCACAAGGCTGACAATGCCACTGTATTGCACGGGAAAATTACCGGCAAGGAAATGGTCGGAAAACTCTACACGCTCGATTGTGGAGCTTATGGAAAGTTCCTAGTGAGTAAGGAACAGTACGACAGTGTTAATGTCGGGGATGATATCCCGAGCTACTTAAGGGGGCGAGGATAATGATTCCAAGATTCAGAGTGTGGGATAAGACCTGTAAAACGATGTACGAAGTTGATGATATTATGTCTATCGATTTCGGGAAAAGCGAAATTTCTGTAAAAACGCTCTTTTTCGAACGGACAAATTACTACAAATTCGATGACCTTGTTCTCATGCAGTCAACTGGACTGAGAGACAAGAATGGCAAAGAGATTTTCGAAGGGGATATCGTTGATTACAAAGGGAAAAAAGCAGTCGTCAAATGGCATGGGTCTTATGCAAGTTTCGTTTACATGTTTGTGGATGAATCGAGAGACAGGAATCAAGAATGGGATCCGCTATATCTTTCTTATTTTCACTTTGAAGTGGTTGGCAATAAATTTGAAACACCAGCATTATTAGAGGTAAGCTCATGAGCGTGAAATACAAATATTCCGGACTGACACCAGAATTATATCAGCTGTTGGTCAGTGAGCATGCATCACTGAAGAAAGCACACAAAAAAGGCTCATATAAGCAGTTTTTCCAAGAAGTGCGACAGTGCGATGAGTTACAAGCTCGCATCATATATCAAGCATTCAACGCCGCAGTTGTGGAACGTGCGAGGATATCGCCAGCGACAGTCGATAGACTGGAAGGCATTATTTCTGATGAATTATTTTGCGACCTTCAAGGTTATCTGTCCACTAATTATACAAGGGGTAAAACCACGCGCCCAGTGTTGAATAAAACCAACGCAGGACTGCCAGAGGGCTTATTCAAGCGATTCCAGGAAGAAGTGGAAGAACTACGCAAGGAACACCCTAGAGATCTAAATAGCTATATTAGGGAAATCAAGGGTTGCAATCAGAGAGATGCTAACAGAGCCCAATACTCCCTAAATCGCTGCAATGCAGAAGACATCACCTTGACACCTTTAAGGCTCATTCAAATGGAAGGCTTACTTTCCAGAGACTTATTCAGCAAGATTGCTAGTTATGTCTTCAATAACTACGATTGGCCCGAAAAATTGGATGAGGATGCTGACCGCATTATGCTTGAGTACCGAACTAAAGGCAAGCTAGGCAAGGATAAAATCGCGGTCAGAAAAGCCTTATATAAAGCCTATTCGTTAGGCGTGTAGCTAGAACGGTTTATGAGGGTTCGACTCCCTTACTAGCTATTACCAGTCAATCTAAATATAGAATCGAGGAATCCTTTATTTTTTTCATTCAAATCAGCAGAAGCGGGACTGGTCGTGGATGCTACCAAAATCCAGTAAATCTAAAACATAGAAAGTAGGTATCCTTTATTTTTATCTTTACAAAATCTAAAGCGCATTACTGGTAGCGTGATTCTTTAAGGCTTATGCCTGCACTTAATTAGATATAGGCCAGAAATCTCTATAATTCTACCTAACTTTATTTCTTGTTTAAAAGTCTATTATTATGAGTTCAAAAAAAGAAGGAGGAAAACCTCCGAAAATGATTTCTCTATATCTAGGCGAGAATGGTTTTATCATGGGTTCGATTCCCGTGGCTCGTCATTGTCTGTCAAAACACTAAAAAATAAGAATAGATTTTTTAGTGGCTTGAACACTTTTTCGACACGAGCAAGCTGACAGACCTTGCTCAAAACAAAACCCGGCAAATATAAGAAAAAAGGATGTGAAAGGCCCTCTTTCTTATTGATATCAAAATTGCATTTACTACAGCGATTAGCAATCTTGCCGGTATTGCTGATCTAGAAGGAGGTGATAAAGATAGCTTGAGAAACACCCAAGAATAAACACTTATTCTATCTTTTCAATAAAATCTCTTAACGTTTCTTGAGCTAAAATAAAAAAGACCGACACAATGGCCGGCACTCTTTGAAAGTCAACACTACTATTATACCAGAGAGGGCAGAACAATGCTATTGCCGGAAATTGATGAGAAAGCAACTATCAGAGGTTGCAAGCGTAAACTTCGAGAATATCCAAGATGGCGAGAAATTGCACACGATAGCGCTGAGCAGAAGATTACACAAGAGTTCACTTTCATGCCAAGAGGTGGCAACGGAGTGAGCAGACCAGTGGAAAATATCGCAGTCAGACGTGTCGATGCTACGAACGAGCTAGAAGCCATAGAGCAAGCAGTTAGCGGGCTATATCGTCCAGACTATCGCAGAATACTGATAGAGAAATATCTGGCATACCCACCGAAACCAAACTGGCAAATTGCCCAGGCAATCGGATTCGAGAGAACGGCTTTTCAAGAGCTACTTAATAATGCTATCCTAGCATTTGCTGAATTGTATAGAGATGGCAAATTGGTTGTAGAATGTTGAAATGACGGTATTTTGACGGATAAAGCACGGTATCTTACAACTGTTTAAAGTGGTATTATTATATTATCGAAGAAAATCAGAGACAGCTCACTTTGTGGGTTGTCTTTTTCAGTATCAGAAAGGAGTTGATGGAAAATGGGATGACCGAAAAACAAATAAAGTTTGCCGATGAGTACATCATCAGCCTAAACGCTACGCAAGCGTACAAGAAGGCTTATCCTAGTATTAAGAAGATAAGGACGGCAGAAGTCAATGGTAGTAAGCTACTAAGAAATACTGAGGTCAAGGCTTATATAGACGAACGACTGGAACAATTAAAGTCGGAACGTGTTGCGGATCAACAAGAGGTCATGGAATTTCTAACTGCCGTCATGCGTGGAGAAGTTGAAGAACCCTTGCTGGTCCTCGATGGCGAGGGCATGCAACGCATTGCTCAAGCTAAGCCGAACGTCGCTACTCGTCGAGCTGCGGCAGTTGATATCGGTAAGCGTTATAGAATGTGGACAGACAAGGTCGAAGCTGATGTAACGCAAGATATCAATATTAATGTCGGTGAATGGAATGACGATTAATCTTGAAATCAATCCAAGCAAGGTGTTTAATCGGCATATCTATGAGCATTTGTTTGATTACGACACATTCACTGAGGTTCATTACGGCGGGGCATCTAGCGGTAAGAGTCATGGGGTCTTCCAGAAGATAGTCCTCAAGGCTCTTAAAAATTGGGACAAACCCCGCAAGATATTGATATTGCGAAAAGTAGGCTCTACGGTTCGTGATTCGGTGTTTGCGGACGTGCAAGCAGCCTTGTCTTATTTCGGTGTGCTTGCTTTGTGCAAGGTTAACATGAGCGCATTCCGTATTGAGCTACCAAACGGCGCTGAACTGATTTTTAAAGGTATGGATAATCCAGAAAAAATCAAGTCTATCAAAGGTATTTCAGACGTGGTCATGGAAGAAGCGTCAGAGTTTACGCTTGACGATTACACACAGCTAACACTTCGTTTGAGGGATAAAGCTCACAAGCAGAAGCAAATCTATTTGATGTTTAACCCGGTATCTAAGGCTAACTGGGTATATAATGCGTTTTTTGTGAAGAACCCTAAAAATACAGTGGTCTATCAAACGACGTACAAGGATAATCGCTTTCTGGATGAGTTGACCAAGGAGAATATTGAAGAGCTAGCAAACAGAAACGAAGCCTACTACAAAATCTATGCTCTAGGTGAGTTTGCCACTCTTGACAAGCTAGTATTTCCAAAATATGAAAAGAGATTACTCAACAAGGACGAGCTTAAACAGCTACCGTCCTTTTTTGGTCTTGACTTCGGGTTTACTAACGACCCGACGGCGTTTATGCACGTCAAAATAGACCGAGAGAATAAGCGGCTATATATCCTTGAGGAATATGTCAAGAAGGGCTTGCTTAACAACCAAATAGCAGAAGCTATAACTAGCTTGGGCTATTCAAAAGAGGTGATTATGGCTGATTCAGCAGAGCAGAAATCTATTGCTGAATTGCAAACGCTGGGCTTGCGTCGAGCTATTCCAGTAGACAAGGGCAAAGGTTCGGTTCTGCAAGGGATTCAATTCTTGCAGCAGTTCGACATCATCGTTGACGAAAGATGTGTCAAGACGATTGAGGAGCTTGAAAACTATACATGGCAAAAAGATAAGCATACAAACGAGTACATCAACAAGCCGTGCGATAGCTATAACCACTGTATCGACGCTATTAGGTACGCACTGCAGAACCTTATTTTCGTCAAGGATAGGCAGGACGTAGACGCTAAGATAAGACGGGTTAACAAACTGATAAGGAGATAGAATGACGAACACAACACATAGTGCTGACGACATTTTACATGAAGGACAGTACATTCCTAGATCATACCAATTCGAGCGAGACATGGAACCGACTAGTTTGCAGAAACGTGAAGACTTCCTTCGCTTTCCCAAAGAAGCTAATACACACTTCATGGCTCAATCAGCGGACGACCTAGTGAACACGTTTGAAGGGCGTGAGAAGTTAGAAAAGATGGTAGCTCAGTTCCAAGACGGACAGATAGACCGCTTGAATATCCTAGAGAGCTACTCGAACGGGAACAACTACACGATTCTAAATGGCCGTAAGCGACTAGAACCAGAGAAAGCTGACTACCGTATTAGGCATGATCTGGGCGGACAAGCTAGCCGCTTCTTCACTGGTTATACGGTGGGTCAACCTATTTCAATTGGTGCTACTGACACTGACAGCGACTTGACGGCTATTGATGACTTCAACGCTTACAACGACATTGAAGCTCTGAACCGTGAGTTAGTCTATGACGCTTCACGTTTTGGGCGAGCGTTTGAGCTGCATTATTATGATGAGTTTGGCAATCCAGCAGTGGTCTTGATTGATGCAAGGGAGATGTTCACAATCCGTAGCGCAGACGTCCGAAAGGATATCATTGCGGCTGTTCATTGTCCAGTATACAACGGTGAAATGTTTGTCACAGTTTACACCGACAACAAGATTGTCAGCTATGATCCAAACTGGCAGGAAATTGAACGCAAAGAAAACCCATTTGGAATGGTGCCAGTGGTTGAATGGCAAAACAACCGAGAACGTTCGGGAGACTGGGAGAAAGGTATTCCAATCATTGACGCTTACGACGCAGCAGAGTCAGACACGGCTAACTATATGTCAGACCTTAACGATGCCATGCTTGTTATCAAGGGGGATGTTGAAAGTACCGGCATGAATGCGTCCGACATCATGAAAATGAAACACGCTAACATGCTAGTGCTTGAGAGCGGTGTTGGACACAACGGACAGCAAACGTCACTAGATGCCGGCTATATCTACAAACAATACGATGTGAGCGGTGTTGAAGCGTACAAGTCACGCTTGATTAAAGACTTCTTCCGAATTGTCGGGCTACCTAACTTGCAAGACGATTCGACTTTCTCAGCTACGTCTGGGATTGCTATCCGCTATAAGCTCGTTGACTTGCAGCAAGTTACAGCCGTGAAGCGTGGGTTCTTTGTTAAGGCGCTCAGACGACGCTATAAGTTGCTTGAGTTGCTATCTAACAACCTCAAAGGGATCGAACCAGTGGACGCTGACATGCTGACATTCACATTTCATGAGAACCTGCCAACGGACGTATGGGCTGAGATTCAATCTGCTATCAATTCCGGCATGGAAATCTCACAAGAGACGCTTATGGAATCAGCTAGCTTCACCGATGCACGCAAAGAAAAGAGCCGTTTGCTCAAAGAGGGCGGGGCTACTGATCTAGAAGTTAGCCAGATTGTAGGTGTTGAGGATGATGACGAATAATGAACGCTACAATGCTGAACGCAAAGCACAATCAGACCTAATCAAGCGGGACATAGAACGTGACAAGGTCTTAAAAGAGCTCTATCAAGCGTCATATAACCGTATGCAAAGCCAAATAAACGGCTTTTACATGCGCTATGCTGACAAAGAGGGGCTAAGCCGTGCTGAAGCTATGAAGCGGGCTAGTGAGTTTGATGTCACCGAGTACAAGAGCCGAGCTAGAAAAGCAGTAGTTGAGAAAGACTTCTCACACGGCACTAATCAATGGCTAAGACTGTTTAACTTAAAAATGAAAGTCAGCCGTTTGGAGCTACTCAAAGCAGAATTAAGGCTTGAAATAGCTAGTCTTATATCAGACGTTAACGAAGTCTTCGACGAAGCGCGTGAGAGTGAATATTTAGCTGAATTTAAGCGTCAAGCGGGTATCTTGGGCAATTCTGCTGTCAATGCAGTGAGTCGCATGAGAGCTATTTTAGACGCTGATTTCTACGGGCAGAATTTTAGTCGTAGAGTTTGGGGCAGAAACGGACTTCATGCAAACATGCAGAAGGATGTGTTTAGCTCGTTAGCACGGATCTTCACCGACATGGACGGTTTTAAGCAGGAACGGCAGCGATTAGCTAAGAAATATAACACAAGCCAAGCCAACGCCCAACGATTGCTCAAGACCGAAATAGCTCGCATTAATGCTGATACAGAATTGATGATGTTGAAGGAGAATGACTTCACGCATTTAATCTATGTTGCAGAAAGTGGGGCTTGCGATATCTGTAAGCCCTTGGATAGAAAAGCCATACCGATTAACAAGGCGGAAAAAGGGGTTAACATGTACCCAATGCACCCTAACTGTCGCTGTTCAGCGTATGGACACATCAAAATGGAATATAAAGCTGGTGGCAGCACTCTTGACGAAGAAGCTGTTAACGGCGTGTGGGGTGAATAGCCCCTTGTCCAGACCGTGCTGAGGACGTTAAAAGCTGCATGAGTTCGTCGAGGTTGGACGTAAAAGCGTAAAGAAAGGAGCCTATCATGGCAGAAAAAGAACTTGAAACAGTTGAGAATCCTCAAGAGGTTGAAGCTAGCCAACCAGAAAAAGAGGAGAAGATGGTGTCAGTTGCTGAAATGCAGCGTAGACTCAAACAGATGGAAGAAAAACATACTCTTGAAATTGCTGATATGCAAACCGGTATTCAATCTCAAATCGAGGAAGCCGTTGCTAAAGCTAAAATGAGTGAAGAAGAACTTCAAGAGCTGCAACAGAAACAGCGGGATAAAGAATTCGAAGAAGCCCAGAGCACAATTGCAGCGCTTCAAGCTCAAATCGCTCAACGTCAAATGCAGGATATCGCTATTAAAGAGCTCGAAGCTCAAGGCGTGCCTGTCAATGAGTCAACGCTTGCATTCGTAGTCAAAGGCGATGAAGAAGCTACTAAGCTAGCTGTTTCAAACATGGCTAACATCTTAAACTTGCAGAAACGAGAGGAAGCCAAAGCTCTACCACCTCGCACAAGCGGTGGAGAGGAAGGGAGCTCACATCGTGGAAAAGACAAGTTTGATAAAGCCAAAATCACTAATTTCTAATCAAAGAAAGGAGAGCGTATGGCTCAACAAAAATTCAATCCGGACACAGTCCTATTGTCTGACTCTCTTGGTAAAGAGATTACATCAGAATACATCACTGATCTTTTCACTGACGAACTTGTAAAAACTTCAAAAGTCATTCAGCTTGGTCAAAAAGTTGAAATGGAAGGCAAAATGGTCCGCAAGGGCGTTGAAGTTGGTCAATTGACAGACGCTTACTTTGTTGGTGAAGGTCAAAAAATCGGCACTGCAAAAGTACAAACTAAATCTTACGTTCTTGAATCTCGTAAATTGGCAGTTATCTTGCCAGTTACAGAAGAAGTCCTCAACTACACTTGGACTGACTTCTTCGAGTCGATCAAGGACAAGATTGTTGATCTTTTCAACAAGAAGATTGACGGTGCTGCATTCCTTGGTTTGTATAACAACCCATTCGGTGCTAACGTTTTGGCGTCTGCTAAACGTGCTCAGAACATTGTATCTGGTGACATCAACCTCAATAACATCTACGACGTTGAGGACAAGTCAGAAAAAGAACCTAACGCATTCGTGGGGCACCGCACAATCAACCGCACACTTCGTGGAATTGTGGATAATGTGAACGGTGGTCAACACATCTTCACTAAGCCAGCTAACCCTAACGCAATCGGAGAGCTTGATGGTCTTCCATACTCACAACTTCAATTGCAAGACGGGCAAACTTACCCAGCAGGTACTTTGATTACTGGTAACTTCAATGGTTTGGTTTACGGTATTCCAAACGGTACTAACTTGCGTCTTAAAATCGCTGATCAAGCTACCTTGTCTAAAGTTCAAAACAATGGCGACCTTGATTCCGGTGACGTTCACTTGTTCGAACAAGACATGCAAGCACTCCGTGCTATCTTTGAAATTGCCGTAGCGATTCCAAACGATGAAGCATTTGCAGCTATCCAACCTGTAGGAGTCTAGTCAGGAGGTTTAAGTGGCCTATAAAGCTAAGATTACATTCCGTGACTTGCAAGATAACGAATATATCTACCAAGTCGGGGAAACTTACCCACGAGAAGGCTATGAGCCTACTAAAGAGCGTGTGGTAGAAGTTCTTGAAAAGGGCGGCATCGAACAAGTCGAGCCGTCAAAAGAGCTTACGGTCAAAGAGCTCAAAGCAAAACTTGATGAAGCCGGTATCGAGTATGATGCCAAAGCAAAAAAAGCAGATTTAGAAGTTCTTCTAAAGGCTGCGGAGGAGGTCTAAAATGAACGATATCCAACTAGAGAAGATTAAGCGTCGGTTGGGTATCGACGTTGAAGACAATCTTGAGGATAAATTGATTGAAGACTTAGTCAATGACGCTGAGAGTTATTTCAAGGCGCTTGTCGGAACAACCGAGATTGACAAGAAGTATCATTTCATCATCGAAAATGTTGTTTACAAACTCTATGGCCGTAAGGGATCAGAGGGTGTCAAAACCGAAAACGTAGACGGCTATTCAGTCACCTATGAAGATTGGGACGACATGTTCAAACCTTACAGAAAGATTCTGGACAAAGATTTCGGTCTGGACGGCTCGTTAGCTCGAAAAGGTAAGGTGAAGTTTCTATGAAAACACCGCACCGCATCAAGCTAGTGAAGCAGGGCGCTTCGACTTACAACCCGATTACTGATAAGCACGAAGAAAAGGCACAGTCTAGTAAGATTGTGCCTTGTTTGGTTAACTTCATTGACCAGCAGCGTGCATTTGAAGCCTACGGGAGCAGGTCAGACGTTGTCATGATATGCCGATTCAGTCAAGAGCAGAAGCCGTTTGACTACGCTCTTTATGAGGGCAAGAAGTATTACCCTATCGAACAGATTGACGCACCGATTAAGGGCGCAATCAGATTGAAAAGAGGTGAGCTAAATGGCTAATTTCACAATCGAGTGGAGAGGGGACACGGTCCTCGCTGCTGCTTTGAATAAGGCAAGCCAAGGGGTTAGAACACAAGCTCAAACTGCTCTTAAAAACTCAGCTGAGAAAGGCAAGAGCATTTCAAAAGGGCTTGCGCCAGTTGATACTGGTTTCTTGAGAGCTAATATCACCACTAGGCACATAGGTGAAGAATCACACATTCATTCAGCCGCCTCTTATAGCGGTTTCCAAGAGTTTGGGACACGCTATCAGCCCGGTAAGCCGTTTATGCGCCCTATGATGCAACAAATCGAGCCCTACTTCACTGAACAAATCCGTAAAGTTATGGAAGGAGCCTTTAAATGACACCTAGCCACGACTTATTCAGAAATCTATTTGCTATTGCTAGCGAGACGCTGGCAACTTACGACTATTTACCCGATTCATCCGCAAGCTATCCATTCGCGTTTATCGGTGAGAATAGCTCAGCGCCTACACTCAATAACGACAATTTTGGAATGATAAGACAAACCGTCCATCTCTACGGGACTAGAGTGCAGCGTGCAGAGTTAGACACCCACTGCCAAGCGTTAGAACAAGCTAGCGAACGAATTAAAGGGTTTGAATACAACCTATTGAAGACTGGTACAGACAAGCAAGTCTTACCGGATAATACAGACGTCCAGCCATTGATCCACATTGTGCTGGATTTTTCATTTTCATATACCAAAAAGGAGGAATAAATGGCAGAACTTATTTTAGGTAAAGACCTAATGGTCTTCTTCCGTCGTGTTAAAGATCAAAAGACACAAGACGCTGCTAAAGTACGTTTCCAAACAGAACATACCATCAACGCTGAAAAAGAGGTCGAAACTACTAAGACAAAAGACGGTGTTGTTAACTCAATCTCAGACGGTGAAGTATCTGGGGAGTTCGTATCACTCGCTTATCGTGAAGATGGCACAACTACTGAAATGTGGCGTGAAATGCGTAAATGGTTCATCGCAGGCGAAAAAGTAGAGTGCTGGCAAGTTGACCTTGCTTCTAAACGCACTTCTGGTAGCAAGGATGTCTATGACGTTGAATATTACCAAGGCTATCTTAAGAACTTTGAAATTTCAGCACCCGCTGACGACAAAGTGGAGCTTTCTTACGAAATGGCTATCGACGGCAACGGTATTATTTCAACTGACAGCTTGACAGAAGCTCAGAAGAAAGCAGTCGCAAGCGCTCAATACGACTATCACACTCTTGCTAAAGAAGACGGCCTAACGGCATCTATCTAGTCTAATTGCAGGGGCTTTGTGCCCTTGCTTTTTTTGTACAAAGGAGAAATAAAACATGATTCTATCTATCAACGGACGAGACTTTGAATTGAAATTCGGACTTGCGTTCTTGCGTGAAATCAACAAATTGCACTCAGCAGAACTTGAGGGCATGAAGACTGGTTACGGTGCTATGACATTGATTTCAGCCGGTGTCGCTATCAACGACCCGTTGGCATTTGTGGATATCATCAAAGCTGGTACGATTACAGCACCACAAAAGCCAAGTGACGCTGACATTGAAGCCTATCTTGCTGATTTGATTGACAAAGGTAAATACAAAGAGACAATCGGCTCTATTATTGACGAGTTAAAAGCGTCATCCCTACTCAAACTCGCAATGAACGTTCAAGAGTAGGGCAAAGTCAACCAGATTATGATTTCAGCTATGACGACGCAATGGCCCTCTTGATTGCAAGGCACGGCATGAGCTATGTCGAAGCTGCTAGGACAACGCTTGTTGAATTTGAGGTATATAATACCGCCTACGCTATTAAACAAGAGGACATCCGCTTTAACGCAGCTATTCAAGCATGGTATAACCAGACCGTGCAAGCTACCAAAGGCAAGGGCAAAAGTGTTCGTTCAGCTTACAGAACCTTTAATGAGTTTTATGATCATGAGAAAGAGTTCAGCAAGATATTTAAACCAGAGGACACTGTGCCTAGAAGTCGAGCGCTCTCGTTAGCTGATAAGAATAGGATCATCAATCAAAAAATGAAAGGGGGTAGTTAATGGGAGTATCTTTTGACGTTACGGCCATACTTCGTGCCAACTCAAGCGACTTCACCAACGGTGTCAATGCTGCTAAGTCTGCCCTTGCTGATTTAAAAAATCAGTCTGGGGGCATGCTTGCTCAAGTTGGTAGCAGTTTAAAGTCAGTTGGTAGCGCCATGCAGTCAGTCGGAGCTGGAATGACCACAGCTTTTACACTGCCTATGGTTGGAGGTTTGACTGCCGTCATCAAAGGCTATGCAGACCTTGAGCAATCTTTGGGTGGTGTTTCTACGCTATTCAAACAGAATGGCTCAAGCGTCAATACCCTTGCCAGAGACTACGGCATGACCAGACAGCAAGCTCAAGCGCTCTATAACACTATGGACCGTGAGGGAACCAACGTTATTGAGAATGCCAACCGAGCCTATAGGACGGCTGGTGTGTCTGCTAACCGCTATATGGAGCAGGTGACATCGTTCTCAGCTACCTTGTTACAAGGTCTAGGCGGTGATACTGCCAAGGCTGCGAAATACGGTGATAAAGCCCTTGTCCAAATGTCGGATAATGCGAACAAGTTCGGTACTAACATGACGGACATTCAAAACGCTTATCAAGGTTTTGCCAAGGACAACTATTCAATGTTGGACAACTTGAAACTCGGTAGAAAAACCATAGCCGAGTATAAACCTAGTGAAAACGGTGAAACTCTACGCTACACGGCGTAGACAATACCGTGCTAAGCTTAGAAACAGGAAAGTGTAACGACTATCGAAACAGAAAAAGCATCCGATAAGGGTGTTTTTTTAATGGAGTAGAGTAGGCTCAAGCGAGCCGAAGCGCTAGGGTGTATTTAATACATAAGAGATAGTCTAATCTCTATGGCGACATAGAGCAGTCTTCAAAAGGCGGTTGTGATTTAGCGAATCACAGCGAATATGTACCGTGTATGGTGGTACCATGTCCGAAATGGCTCGTTTGGTCAATGAGTCTGGTGTCTTGAATGGTGAGTTTGAAGCTACGGCTGACAATATCCGTGATATCCCATTCCATACCTTGATTGATGCCATCGGTATTACTCAAGATAGGCTTGGAGTAACCGGAACTACTGCGAAAGAAGCAAGTACAACCGTGTCCGGTTCATTCAATTCCATGAAAGCAGCCGCTGAGAACTTAGTGGCCGGTCTTGGTAATAACGAAGCTAATATCAAGCAGCTCATGGATAACATGAAGCAGACTATCATCACGTTCAAGGATAATGTGGTGCGTGTTCTAGGGACTATCTGGGACAATCTGCCAGTGGACGGCTGGGTTAAATGGGCAGCGCTTATCATTGGAGCGGCGGGGCCTATTATTGCAATATTGGGGACCTTAATCATTTGGATCGGTAACGTCGTTTCTGCACTTAGCACAATCGGTGGGGCTATCAGCTCAGTAGTAGGGTTCTTTTCAAGCGGTTCTACCGCAGCTAGCGGTCTAGGAGCTGCTTTCAGTGGTCTATCAGCCGGAGCTCTTGCCGCTTTTGCCGGGATTGTTGCTGCCGTGGCTTTGGTTGGGGCTGCACTCGTTGACTTGTGGAACAATAACGAGAATTTCCGTGCACAAGTTACGGCAATATGGGAAACCATCAAGAGTGCAATCACTAGCGCTGTTCAAGCCATTGTGTCGTTTGTTATGTCAATTTGGGGGCAGTTGACTTCCTTCTGGAACGAAAACCACGCCTTGATTATGCAGACAGCGACAACTTACTGGAATATGTTCAAGGGCATAATTGAAAGTGTCATGAACGCTATTCTTCCAGTCGTTCAAACTGGATTGAATTTGCTGATTACACTGTTCTCGACAAGCTGGCAAATGATTACCACAGTTATTTCAACAGTTATTGATGTTATCCTCAACATCATCAAGATGGGTATGCAGATTCTACAAGGTGACTGGTCTGGAGCGTGGGAAACGTTCAAAACTATCTTGTCTACTGTGTGGGAAGGTATCAAGTCACTTGTTTCAATCGGTATCAATGCTATTGGTCCGATTATCCAAGCGGGTATTCAATTCATTCTCGCTATCTGGAACGCAGCATGGGCATTGTTAGCTATTCCATTCCAAACGCTTTGGGCATTACTTCAACAAATCGCTGGCGGAGCCATGACTGCCATTAGCGGTGTGATTAGTGCCGGGATTGCCGTGATTCAATCCATTTGGTCAGCAGCGTGGACGGTTATCCAGACTGTTTTCTCAACGGTTTGGAATACAATCATGTCCATTCTGTCACCTATCATGGCTGGTATCTCAAGCATTATCTCAAGCACCTTGTCAGCTATTCAAGCGATTTGGAACGCTATTTGGACGGGGATCCAAGCTGTTTTGGCTGGTGTATTAGCTGCCATTGTCGGATTGGTTACTGGTAACTTCTCGCAAGTTCAAGCGGCTATTTCGTCAATTATGTCAGCTATTCAAGCCACTATCAGTGCGATTTGGAACGCTATCTTGTCGCTTGTCAGCAGCGTATTGAGTGCGATTGCTAGCACTGTATCAAGTACATGGTCAGCTATCCAGTCAATCATTTCAAGTGCCATGAGCTCTGTTCAGAGCATTATCAGCTCAGCTTGGAGCGCTGTTAGATCAGCGGTATCAAGTGCTATGAGCTCTATTCAGTCGGCTATCACTAGCGGATTTAGTGCCGTTGTATCAGCGGTAACAAGTGCCGGTCAGCGTATCATTTCAGCAGTTCGCTCAGCGTTCAGCGGTGCACTTAGTGCAGCCCGTGGATTCGTTGGACAAGCTGCAAGCGTAGGTGCTAACCTTATTAGCGGTTTCGTTAGCGGGGTTACATCCGCAGCCGGCAAGTTGATTTCAGCGGTTAAAGGTGCGGTAGGTAACGCCATCAATGGAGCTAAAGCCTTGCTTGGTATCAAATCGCCATCCCGTGTATTCCGTCAATTCGGTATCTACACGGATAAAGGTTTCATCATTGGTATCGACAGCAAAGCGGCCCAAGTAGCCCGCTCAATGCGTTATATGGCCCAAGGAGCTATTGACGCATTCATTGGTCAAGATATCAACGGAGCCATCACTGATGAACTCGGTAGCATGGACGGCCAGTTAGGTCGTTTAGCAGGGTATGATCCATCTGTTTCGTTTAACGGCGGTAAGATGTCGGTTATTCAACAAGCAGTGGATATCGTGCTCAAGATGGGTGATACAACTTACAGGGCATTTACTGAGGACATCACTAACGCTCAATCAATGGAATTAATGCTTGATAACTATTAAGAGAAAAGAGGTTTTAGCTAATGTATGATTATGCTTCATTGAAGCGCACGGAATCAACGGTGCTGCAAAGAGCGCCAGTTGATAACATGCGTATCAACGGGACACCGATTGAGGATATCATCCAAGGATATCGACAGCTTACAGTTAAGGGGCGTTCACTGCTTAACCGTGAGATTTCAACTACTAGAGTTCCCGGGCGCCGTGGTGTCTGGGTGGACAGCGTCAATGACTCAGAGCGTGAGATTGAGGTTAAATACCAGTTAACTACGGTCACTAGCCAAGCCATGAGGACCTCTTTCCGAGAGCTCAACCGTATCTTGAGAGAAGTAGGCCCTAGCGGTTATCTTGAAGTCACATTTGACGATGAGCCGGATTTCACTTACTACGCAATCTTCAAGGAAGCGGACGAAGTCGAGGAAGATAGGCTTTCAATTATTAGCAGTTTCGTTCTGCTAGTGCCGGACGGTTATAAAAAACGAGTTCCAGAGCGTTCTAACGACGTTGTTTATCTAACCTATGCTAAGAAAGTGATACCTGAGAAAATTGTGGCCGTGACATCGGCAGTGGCGACAGAATTTGAAATCATCAACGGTCAAACCAAGTTATCGTTCAAGGGTAGCTACGCAGCTAATAAGGAAATCGTCATTAAATTCGGTACAGAAGAAGTGACAGCTACTTATGATGGACGTAATATCCTAAGTGAATTACAACGATTTAGCCCGCTTGAGCAGTTCTATGTCAAGGACGGTGACAGATTGACCGGCAAGAATGTAACTATCCGTGAGGTACAGTGGAGGGATGAAAGTCTATGATCTATTTATTCGATAAGGACGAAAAACTTGTCAAGATTATTCGCAAGCCTGCTATTAAGACAGCTTTACAGAAATTCAGTCTTACCACTGAAAACTACATTTCAGACCGCTTGACTGTCGAAATGAAAGCCTTGAGAGACGACGAGCTGGCAAAACTGGAATATATGGCCATTCAGTCAATCGACGATACGCATAAATTCCATTACTTCTACATTGCCCAAGGCAATACCAAAGGTGATATCACAACGCTTATCGGTGTTCAATCTGGTATCGAGGAGCTACGCAAGACAGTAGTTTACGACAAGCGCCCAACAGACCAACGTGCTAGACCAGTCATCGAATGGCTTTTAACTGGCACAAACTGGTCCCCTCGGTTCATTGCTGAAACAAATCCAAAGAGCACTAATTTCTATTACATTTCCACATTCGATGCACTGAAAAAGGTGTGCAAAGTGTGGGGCTTAGAAATGCAGTTCTTTGTTGAAATGAACGGCACTCAGATTGGCGCTAGATACATTGATTTCAAGCGCAAAATAGGTGAAGCCGTCGGAAAACGTGTGGTTTATGGTCACAACGCCCTTGAAATTCTGCAAGAGGTTGAAAAGACAAACCTATACACCGCCTTAGTTGGTCGTGGTAAAGGGGAGCAAGTCAGCTCGGCGGAAGATACCGGCAAAGATGCTGACGGGTACGGACGCAAAATCAACTTCGAGGAAATTGTCTGGTCGAAAGCTAAAGGGGACCCACTAGACAAGCCCCTCGGTCAGAAGTACCTTGAAATTCCAGAAATGACCGCTAAATACGGGATTAAACAACCAGACGGCAAGATGCGCCCAAAGATTGGCTTTGTCGAATTTAGCGAGGAAGAAGACAAGAACGAGCTTATTAAACAGACTTATGAGGCTTTGATTGAGGCTTCCAGACCTAAACTCACACTTAAAACAACAACGGTCTATCTGAAAGGTGCCCGAATTGGCGACACTATCCGAGTTGTTCGCCATGACAGACATCTTGATTATGATACACGTATCTTTGAAATCACATTTAACCGCTTAAACAATGAGTCTAGCGACATCAAGCTGGGAGATCGAGTTAGCGAAAGCAATGACGCAAAGGTACAGAGTACCGTCAACAAAGCTCTTGATGAGTTTAAAGCTGGTGAGTTTACTGAGTTTGTCAAGAAACTGCCAGAGTTCATCCCGTCAGCTAATGGTTTCAACCATAACTGGTACACAAGCACTGATCCAACAGAATCTCACCCCGGACAAGTTTTAATCAATGACTCTTGGTACAAACCAGACCCAGAACATGAGGGGCATACCATCATGTATCGCTGGACTGGGGAAATGTGGCAAGAGGTCTTGAGGACATGGGACGGCACGGGGCTACAAGACAAAATCAAGAAAGAGTTTGAGAAAGTCGCAGCTGACATGGCTAAACAGCAATCAGACCACGACAGAGTGGTTGCTGAAATCACAGCCAAAGCTACTAATGCGGAAACATTAGCTAGTTCAGCTAAATCAACCGCAGAGGACGCTTTTAGCCATCTAAACGACGTCAAGAGTGAAGCTATCGCAGAAGCACGTTATTTGGACACCGTCGAGCGTGCTGAGACAGAGAAGAAGATTGCTGAATCTAAAAAAGACGCATTGTCAGAAGCTGTCAAACTGGTCGATAACGCTAAAAGTACGCTAAACACGGACTTATCTGAAACTGAAAAGAAAGTCGAAGCTCTAAAAGGTTCTATTGGTACATTGTTAAACGACACGTCTGTACAGTTTGCCAAAATCAATAACGCCTTGATTTCAGTAGCTAGCAAGCAAGATGTTGACAAAGTCAGTCAGCGCGTGTCTAATGCTGAGACGGTTTTGACACAGCAAGCAGGGCAGATTTCAGCCAAGGCTAGCAAAGAGGATGTCAATGCTGTTTCTGGGCGTTTAAACAAGGCTGAGAGCTCGTTGACAGTGCAGTCTGGGCAAATCAGCCAGAAAGCCAACAAGCAGGACGTAGACACGCTGACAGGGCGTGTGAATCGTGCTGAAACGTCTATCACTCAGCAAGCGGACATGATTGCATCCAAAGCTAATAAGCAAGAACTTGACAATGTCAACAATCGAGTGTTGGACGCTGAAAGTCGTATTACTCAACAAGCCAACGAGATTAGCCAACGAGTGAAAACAAGCGATTTTAACAATGCTACTCAGAGACTTGCGACGGCTGAAAGCTCGATTACTCAGTTAGGAAATAAAATCACTACTGAGATTAGCCGTGTGGACAGCAAGATCCCGACAGATTTTGGCAGTCGTAACTTGATTTTGAAATCTGCAGACTTCGATAACTTACACAGACAACCGTCAGGAAGTAATGCTACTACCGACGGTCAGGCCTATATCATCAATTCCCAAAACTATCCTAATGATGTTTACGCTGGAATCTCATGGAATATGGCCGTTACGAAGATTGAAGCCGGCGAAACATTCTCGCTTCTAGCCCCGATTTACATCGACAGCAACATTGACATTGATTTCGGCGCTAAAATTATGATAAAAAATCATAAAAGTAATGACCATTTATTCGTATTTGACATACCGACGGATGTTAAAGATGAATGGTTTGATGTCAAATTGACGTTTACTACTAGCAAGAGCGTTGAGCTCGGAGAGTGGCCGTTTTACATATCAGTGGTCAGAAATGGGTATCTGAAAATCAAACCGCCTATGATGGTTAGAGGATCGCTCATTCCTTTACAACATACAGTAGCACCAGAAGACACCGAAGCTGAAATAAGCACGGTTAAAACGACGATAACACAGACTGAGCAGGGTGTCAGTCAGCTATCACAGAAACAATCTGAAACAGATAGCCGCATGACTAGCGCTGAAACCAAGGTTAATCAACTGGTCGGTGAAATGTCGTCTAAGGTATCGAAGACAGATTTTGACAAATTGTCCAAGAGCGTAGCGGCTAATAGTACCGCAATCACTCAGACTGATAGCAAAATCAGTTTAAAAGCAGACCGGACAGAAGTCCAAATTGCCAAAGCTACGGCTGACAGTGCAGTGTCTAAAGGTCAAGAGTTAGAGCGTAAAATCAACCAGACTAACGCAGAATTACGTGTTACAGCGGATTCTATCGCTCAAAAGGTTTCAAGAGTTGATTTTGACAACCTTGGGAATAAAGTCACTAACGCTGAAACGCAAATCAACACGTTAGCTGGCAAGATTGAAACTAAGCTATCTAGAGTAGACCTAGATAAAACCATTGATAGCAGAGGGTTTGTGACGTCGGCTACTGTCACTAATCTCATTCAACAATCAGAGCGAGGGACAACCCAGCTTATTAGCGAGGTTAAGAAACAGATCCCATCAATCGGACAGGCCGGTGGTGAGAACCTAATTCAGAACTCAGCGTTTCCACAAAATATAGACGGTTGGGGGACATGGGTTTATGGACAAGGGAATAAGAATTTATTCGTAGGCAAGCACAGCGCTTACTACAATAACACTAGAGAGCTGTTCCGGTTGTACAATGCAGAAGCTCAGCTCACTACGACAGTGCCAGCGTCCACTCGAAGGATTCCTCTTAAGAGAAACACTGCTTACCGAGTTAATATCTCGCTAATTGGCAGCGATAACTTGGCCGGGGCTGACATTTATTTGCTAGTTAGGAAAGCGGGAGAGACCAAAGACTACACTAACATCTATCATTTGAAGCACATCAACGGTCCAGAGATTAGCACACTTAAGCGGTTTGGCTTAAGTGTTCAGAACGGAGAATTCGATGAAGGGTATATACGTATTGATAACAGAGGGCACACGGATGCACAACCGTCAAACTTATTCTTCACAGAACTAGATTTCTACGAAGGAACTATGGACCGTGCTTGGCAACCGTCTTCAAAGGACGTAAGTCAAGAGGTTACAGTTAAATTCAATGAAATCAAGTCAACCGTTGACGGTTTCAGCCGTACCATTGGCGAACATGGGCAGTCTATTTCTCAGATTATCCAAGATGCCAAGGGTACAGTTTGGAAAGTTGAGAACCTAGAGGATAAGTGGGCGTTTAATCTCGGTGTCACTAACAAGCAACTAGACAAGCTAGACACCGGGCTTGAAGCTACCAAGTCCGAAATGTCGCAGATTGCCGGTTCATGGGCTGTTAAGAACCTAACAAGGTCTGGTGATGTGCTCAACCAAATCAACCTCAATAAGGACGGCTCAGTTAAAATTGACGGTAAACTGGTTCAAATCACCGGTTCTACTTACATCGAGGATGGTGTCATTAGTTCAGCCAAAATCGGAGAGCTTTCAGCAAATAAAATCACTAGCGGACGCTTAAACGCTTCACTGGTCGACGTTGTCAATCTAAACGCTTCAAGCGTTACCAGTGGCACGTTTACTGGTTTAAATTATCGAGGGGGCAAAATAGAAGGACTTAACGGGTCAATGCGAGTTGACTTGAATCAATCTGAGATTCATTTTTATGATAATGCAACGATTGAATTTCACAATAAGGATAATGCGCTGGTTCGACGTAAAGGCCCGCACACAGCGTTTGTGCACTTCAACGACACACCGCCAGACGAAGACCAGAATACCGGTTCGCTGTTTGCGGCGATAGGCGTCACATCTTCTGGAGATGGAATCAATTCAGCGTCTTCTGGTCGTTTCGCAGGGCTTCGTGTGTATCGTGCTGCAAGAGGTTTGGAACATAACGCAGTTTTTGACCAAGCCGAACTTTACGGGGACAGAATTTTGCTAAAAGACGACTTCTACTTAAACAGAGGGTTCTCTTTCCACCCAGCTTCACTTCCCGACGGGCGGTGGATAAATGTTACCAATCTTGCGTTTGCCGCTGCGGCTCTCGCTAGGGTCTGGCAGCATTTCCTAAACGTTGGAGGGAACGGAAAGGATCCTGCGTTTATCAACGCTTTAAAAAACGAACAAGCCACTTTTGGGAAAATCGCCCACTGGTAGAAAGGAAACACTAATGAACGAACAAATTTATACTTCAATGATTCAAGACATTGCAAGTCAGAACGCTAACTTGACGATTGAGAAAGCTGAGTTTAAGGCTCGCTTGCAGGCAACAGTTAGCGAACTTGAACAAGCCAAATCACAACTAGAGCATTATCAAAATGTTCTAGCGTCTGACTCAGACCTTAACGACCTCTTTAACGAGGCGGCACAGAAAGGAGCGACGGATGAACAAATCTAATTTCAGTGTCACATCAAGCTATCTGACCAATCCGACAACAACAAGGATTGCTGTCCAGTCCAAAGATGGCTCGACGTGGTTGACCCGTGATGTGCCCGGGGACCACACCAACAAGACGGACGAAGCTAAAATTCAGCTTATCTTGGATATCTTAGCGACTGAGTTGGACCCTGCTGGAGCATTGGCGCGCTATCAAGCTAAGTCAGAGGAGTCGATTAAAGACCTTGACAGCCGCTTGAATTTAGCTGAGAAAGTCGCTGAACAAGGCGAACTTACTCGTAAAATTGCTAATGTTTCCATTCTCAATGCGGTAATGAGCCAAAACATCCAGTACGGCACAATCTACAAGCAATACTTGGAATTGTTGCCAGTCGCTAAGAAGGGCGATGTATTCAACGCTGGGGATATCTTTGCTATCGAAGCCCCGGACCACGAAGAAGTGGACGGAGAAGGCAAGCTGGTACTTATCCAAGTTAACGGAAGTTTCACTTACAACAATCAACCGTTCGCTGATTTCGCAAAAGGTGGCAAACTAGAAAATAACGGGGCTGCTACTGCATGGCTATTCAAACCGAAGGAGGGCTAATGGTACAGAAACCAGACGGTATTTTTGGGGTTTTCGACGTGGTCAGAGACTTCTACGCACACGGTATTGATGAGCATTTATGGGTGTTCCTGCTAATGATTATCATTTTTAGCGACATCGTTATCGGTGTGTCTAGGGCTTGGGCTGCTCATGAGTTTTCAAGCTCAAAATTTAGAAAAGGGCTAGTCAGTCATACAGCCATGATTACATTTGTAGCCATTTTCTATCCGTTTGCGGTATTCATGAATCTGGGCGGTGTACTAGATACATTCATCTTCGCAATGATTGCCGCTTACGGCTCTAGTATTTTGGCTAGTCTATCAGCGCTAGGTGTGGAAATCCCTTATATTGACAAGTATGTTAAGAGAAACATCGACAAAGAGAAGTTTTTTCTTAACCCAGAAGAAAAGGAGAATACAGACAATGATTAATTTTAAACTACGCTTACAAAACAAAACTACTCTAGTAGCTCTTATCTCAGCAGTATTTTTGATGCTGCAACAATTCGGGCTTGAGATTCCACACAATATCCAAGAGGGTGTTAATACTTTCGTTGTGATTTTGGTAATCTTGGGTATCGTTACCGACCCAACAACCAAGGGTCTTGGAGACAGTGAGCAAGCATTGGGCTACCACGAACCAAAACAAGATTAATTGAACGAAGGAGATTAAATAAATGAGTAAAATTGAATCAAGTATTGCATGCATGCACCATCTACAATCAATCCCAGTACATTACGATATGGGAGACCGTTACGGAAATGACGCCGACGGAGATGGACGCATTGAATTTGACTGTTCATCAGCGGTAAGCTATGCGCTTGAAATCAACTTAAACAACAACACAGAATCACTTCAACAAGCGTTGCCAACAATTGGCTATGCGAAAGTGTTTGACGCTGTAGACGGCACATTTGACGGGCAACGTGGAGATGTGGTTATTTGGGCGCCTCGTGATGGTTCAAGTTCTCTTGGTGCATTTGGGCACGTACTTATCATGACTAGCGATAGCACAGCGATTCACTGTAATTACGGAATGGACGGTGTAACCGAAAATGATTATAATTATATCTGGGATCTCAACGGTCGTCCTCGTGAAATTGTCTTCCGTGAAAGTGGGACACCTCTTCCAGCACCAGCCCAAAGCGAATTTGAGCGTGAATTAGATGTTAATACACGCTTAGAGAAGTCAGACAAGCCTTATTATGAAGGCACTCTTACCACTGACTACTACGTTGAAGCTGGTCCTCGCATTGATAGCCAAGACAAGGAATTTCTCCCAGCGGGCACAAGAGTCCGTGTTTATGAGAAACTAAACGGCTGGTCTCGAATCAACCACCCAGACAGCGCTCAATGGGTTGAAGACCAGTACTTGGACGATTGCACAGATATGTAAATAACAGACCACGAAAACTATAAAACGAAAAGGAGTATATCACCTCCCCTCACACTGCAATAGGGATACCATGGCAGTAGTGGTCGAGCCTCAGCGTTTGCTGGGGCTTTTTTTATTTGGTATAATATACCTAGGAAAGTGCCAGTAACTCTACGGGGTCTGGTGCGTTTTTTATTTATTTGTGTTATAATATGATTATCTGTCATAGGCAAAGAGCTACGAGGTTATCTCATAGCTCTTTTTTATATTTAAAAAAGGGGCAAATAAGGGGCAAAAAGTGTAAACTTTAGTAACTTTATGCAAGTTTTACCGAATGCACCTTACACGCATATACCCTTATTTAATAGGTTTTCTTCCTATTATATACGCATTAAAAACTGCACTAACAGAATACCGTGGTTTGAAATCATTCTACAACTTGAAAAAATAAAACGTTGATTT
>OGJT01000203.1_pt1 | contig 37515 bp, 26 predicted proteins | sample 1572331 | NCBI WGS metagenome assembly OGJT01 (sample SAMEA2582094, study PRJEB24529) | metagenome | biome: Human gut stool | place: China | collected 2011
TTGCTTCCTAAAGGGGATTATACCCTGTTTAAGTTTCTTGCTGCAAACTTAGAGTACATTCTGTTCCTGTTCATTCTGTACCATGCCATCTTTCAAATGTATCGTTCTGTCTGTTATGTGTGCGAGCCCTTCATCATGTGTAACAATGACGAAAGTCTGCCCGAACTTATCACGGAGATCGAAGAAGAGTTGATGCAACTCTTGTTTGTTCTTTGTGTCCAAACTACCTGAAGGCTCATCGGCAAGGATGACTGCTGGATTGTTTACCAATGCTCGAGCCACTGCCACACGCTGCTTCTCACCACCAGATAGTTCTTTGGGCCTATGACTTGCACGATCACTCAAACCCATAAACGCTAATAACTCCTCTGCCCGCTGACGTGCTTCCTTCGTCTTTCTACCTGCAATATAAGCAGGAATCATGATGTTCTCAAGGGCTGTGAACTCTGGTAAGAGTTGATGGAACTGGAATACAAAGCCGAGATGTTGGTTACGGAAGTCGCTCAACTTCCCCGTTGAAAGACTCCCAACGTCAATTCCATCGACAATGACAGAACCACTATCAGGCTTATCCAAGGTACCGATAATCTGCAATAAGGTTGTCTTACCAGCACCTGACGGTCCGACAATGCTCACCACTTCTCCTTTATTAATATGCAAGTCGATGCCCTTCAGCACCTGCAGTGAACCGAAACTCTTGGTTATGTTCTTAATATCTATCATATTCTATTCTTTTATTGGGGCTATTAGGCTTATTAGCCATATTAGCCTAATTGGGCTTATTAGCCTAATACCCTCTTACACCTTATTATGAATCCACTCTCTCACAGCCTCGTAAGCACTGCGTTCCTCCGTGTGTTGTGGTTGAGCAAACGTCATATCGTCCATACGATTGCCATACTGATCAGGGAATATTATCATCAGCGTCTTACCTTTGAAGTAGCGATTCACCTCTTCTGGTAATCGTTCCATCGCACTCTTATAAGAAATTGTACCCTTACGAGCTGTGACGATTACAAATAGCTGATCAGCTTTCACACGTGTTGCCAAATCTGGGAGTTCTTTCCAATGATACATCTCTTCATACTCGGCACGCACACTAGGGAATCTATTACGAATGAACTCCGTTATGAGTTGCAAACTTTCACGGCGACCATGGAACACAATACGGCACTCCAAATTACCTGCCATACGTGCCAATCGCTCTAACCAACGATAGAAACCAGGCTCAAACTCTGCACGAGAAGGCACTGCAACTTGTATTCTTCTTATCGTATTCAGGGGTTGGGTAATACGAGTAACGATAATTTGTCGGCTCAATCCATTATACAAACTGCGTGTGAACTCACCCCAAAAGTTCTTATTTATATCCTTATGGAAGTGCAACCCCATAAGTATCTCAGATGCCTGAAACTCTTTAAAGGCATGTTTAATACCATTGGCAATATTCGCCGCTATGCGCACCTGCGTTGTCATTGGTACATCTGAAGAACTAGCTAACCGATGAATCTGTTCCAACAAACGCTGCCCCTCCACTTGATTATGCCGCATATTAACATCATCATACACTACATTTAGGGCGACAAGCTCCTTCTTTAGTCGTGGATTACGCATCATTATAGCCATAGAGACCAAACTCTCTGCATATTCAGGATACTTCACAGGAATAAGAATCTTCTCGTCGTTAAGCGTCTTCACCATCTCTGGTTCCTCTTTCTCTTGTAAACGAATGCGCTGAGCAGCCCACTCTGTAACCAATGTTGATATGATACAAGTGAAGAGTATCATAATCACAATACCATTCAACACCTCATCTCCAAAGAGGTAAACTCCGGGAGAAACCTCCAAGCGACGCCCCACCATCACCATGGCAATAGCACCTGCGGCGTGCGCACTCGTAAGACCGAACATCATGTGCCCCGACATCCTCGACATCTTAAAGAGTCTTGCGGCAATATATGCTGCCACTGCCTTACCCAATGTTCCAAAGACAACAAGGCAAAAGACCACCCATAAGATGTTGGTGCCAGAGAAGAGTAAACGAACATTGATCAACATTCCCACACCAATTAGGAAGTAAGGAATGAACAGCGCATTACCCGTAAACTCAATGCGATTCATCAACGGAGAAACCTTCGGAACATATCTATTTAGGATCAAACCAGACAAGAATGCACCAAAGATGCCCTCTAAACCAACGGCATCAGATAAAGAAGCCGAAAGGAATACAACCGCTAAGATGAAGATAAACTGCATAACGGCATCAGAATAACGGCGCAAGAACCAACGAGCAAGACGGGGTATAAAGAAGATTAGTCCAGCACAATAAACAACAAACTTCACAACGAAGAACAACCAGAAGCCAACTCCCCCACCGCCATGAAAGCTATTGACGATTGATGCCATCACGATCAAAGCAATGAAGAGTGCCATCATGGAAGAGCCAACACTCAACGTCGAACTAGTGTGCCGTGTCAGTCCATATCTTCCTACAATCGGATAGGCTATCAGCGTGTTCGATGCCATAATAGCTGCGAGTAACAATGCGGCTAATGGCGTATAACTCAACAAACTAACGCCCATCAGATAAGTCATAATAAACGGACAAAGGAAGGTTAACAGCCCGAAGATCATCACCCGATTACGATTCATCTTCAGCCCCTCCATATCCATCTCAAGCCCCGCTAAGAACATGATATAATACAACCCAACACGCCCAAACAACTCGAATGAAGCGTCACGCTCCAATATATTCAGTCCGTACTTACCAACGATAACTCCTGCCAATACCATACCAATGATATGAGGTATGCGCAATCGCCCCATGATAATAGGTGAAATAAGTATCATCAGAAGCACCACAAAGAATATCAGTGTCGGGTCAGCTATAGGGAAATACTGTGATAAATGCAACATGAATGTCTATTAACTTATTGCCTGCAAAGTTACTAAAAAAGTTTGGCAACATTCCATCTTAGCATATATTCATAGATTATATGAGCCAAAATTTAAGTCAATATGCTTTGTTCCCCACACTTACATACGCTTTCCGCATTCAGTTCCTGCGGTTCCCGTATTCTTTACATACGTATTCTGCATTCACGGAATGCGTATCTTTTCTTATTATCTAAGCGTGATAAAGTATTATCAGACTTAGATAACTAATTATCACGCTTAGATAATTAATTATCACACTTAGATAATACTATTACTTACGCTTCAAAACAATACAGAACACCGAAGAAACAAAAAGAAAAGCAGCGGAAAAGAAATGCTAAACATATACATTTCGATTCCACTGCTTGTGCTTTACAATAGGTAAAGAGTGCTTCCAACTATTAAACAGGTATATTACTTCAAGAGATGAACCCCATTTTACATCCTTTATATATATGCCAGAGCGTAAATTGTTACGCTGGAGTGTCCTTGTACTCCATGAGTTCTCCGAGCTTTCTTTCGCATACCAATCTCGTGCCTCACCATCTTCTACCTGAAGCAAGATGCGAAAATGCGTCCAAAAAATGCGTATTGGGAATTTTGAACGCAGTGAGTTCAACATTCCAACTACGTACAGGTTATTTGAACGCAGTGAGTTCAAATTGTCTTGGGAATAAGAATCTGGAAGCGTAAATAGGTCATTATATAAGCGATGGAACGACATGTAATGGTAGAGATTCCTCTCTCCAAATGCGTTACCATACTTCACAACAAGTTGTTGAGACAATGCTCTCACAATAGTCTTACCATATTCAGCTCTGTCTTGTCCACTATTAATCGTCTCATTCAGCCTCTTTCCTAACAGCCAATTACGCTTCAACAGGGCGATATTCACGGCATGATACGCCGCATGTTGCGCCTCATCAATGATTAAGCAACTCTCTTCAAACAAATGCTCTTTGCTTGGAGGTTCGGGGTCTTGTATAGTATTATTCATTGTTATAATCGTTTAGATTGTTCAACTCAAGCCTTCTTACTTCTCTTCTTCTCAAGTGTTTTTAGTTATAGATGCACTCTATTAAATCCGAGGTCAAAGTTACAAAAGAAGTTGAATATAGGCAAATATAACCCACCAAAGGCTAAAAGAAAGACAGATTGTAGCTTGTATTACAAGAAAAATAGTACTTTTGCAAGTACAAGTGATTAATTGAAAACAATAAAAACAAAGTATATGAAAGTAGCAATTGTGGGTGCCAGTGGTGCAGTTGGGCAGGAGTTCCTACGCATCTTAGCAGAAAGGAATTTCCCAATGGATGACCTTGTACTCTTTGGTTCAACGCGTTCTGCAGGAAAGAAGTACGTTTTTAAGGGTAAAGAATATGAAGTAAAACTACTCCAGCATAACGACGATTTCAAGGATGTAGACATTGCTTTCACCAGCGCAGGCGGTGGTACTTCAGCCGAGTTTGCCGATACGATCACCCGATACGGCGCTGTGATGATTGATAACTCCAGCCAGTTCCGTCAGGAAGCAGACGTTCCTTTGGTTGTTCCTGAGATCAACCCGGAGGACGCCCTCGCTCGTCCTCGTGGCATTATAGCCAACCCTAACTGTACAACGATTATGATGGTTGTTGTCTTAAACCCTATCGATAAGCTCAGTCATATCAAGAAGGTGCACGTCAGTAGTTACCAGAGTGCATCGGGTGCGGGCGCTGCTGCCATGCAAGAACTGCAACAACAATACAAGGAACTGGTTGAGACTGGTGAGGTAAAGACCATCGAGAAGTTTCCACACCAGCTCGCTTACAATGTCATCCCACAAATAGATAAGATGACAGAGAACGACTATACGAAGGAAGAAATGAAGATGTTTAATGAGACGCGTAAGATAATGCACTCCGATGTACGCACTTCTGCGACCTGTGTTCGCGTCTCTTCCCTCCGCAGTCATTCGGAAGCTGTATGGTTCGAGACCGAACGCCCGCTATCTGTTGAGGAGATTCGTGAGGCATTGAAGGCGGCTCCTGGCGTAACACTCGTTGATGATCCGCAGCATTATGTGTACCCAATGCCACTCGAGAGTGCAGGTAAGGACGATGTCTATGTAGGTCGTATTCGTAAGGATCTAGCCGATGACAACGGTAACACGCTATGGCTTACTGGCGATCAGATACGCAAGGGTGCGGCATTGAATGCAGTGCAGATTGCAGAGTATCTGATTAAGGTGGGGGATGTGAAGTAAGGGTAGAGACTAAAAAAAAGCCTCACCCCCGCCCCCTCTCCGAATGGAGAGGGGAGTGATTAGTAAGACTTGCTTGTGGACTAAATAATGTTTACTTGTGAGACAAATAACATTCTTCTGTGAGGTTAGATACATATAAGAAAAATAAAAAGAGTTCATTTGCTATCATGCAAATGAACTCTTTTTATTTTATAATAGACGTACAATACCTCCCAAAGGAACAATCTCTATTCTATCGAAAGAACGTAAGATTTAGTACTATCTACTCCCCTCTCCAGTCGGAGAGGGGGCGGGGGTGAGGCTTCTTTAACGCTCGAACTGTTCTATACTTAAGCCTCCTTCCGTCAGTTTCTCAATCTCTGGAACAATGCGAGTGAAGTGCTCTGAACGGGCATGATGGGCTAAGCAAACCTTATTCTCCCATGTTTCACAGAACATGAAAACACCCGGTTGGGTTGCACTCTCAAACAAATCGTAACCCTTGTTGCCCTCATCTTTTCGAGAGATTTCCACTAACTCGTCTGCAAGAGCCTTCACTTGAGCTGTCGTAACACCCTCTTTTACCTTGAAAAAAGCGTTTAATCTGATCATAATTTCTACTTATTTAGTCGATAAAACTTTACTTATTCTTCTTGTAATAAGCCACTGCAGCAGCCACATTAGCCTTTATTGCACGTGAAGAGAATGTAGCACCTGTTGCACCATCAACCTGCTCTGCCTTTGCAGCCTTAGCCACTTTCATTCCTTCAAACTTAGGGAGAAGGTTCTGCTTCACCGTGTTGAAGTATCGAGGTGATTCATGATTTGCCAATGGAACAACCTTTACAACCTTGTTATTCTTGATATAAACCTCCACAGGAGTAGCCCCCTTAAATCCCTTCACATTTGGAGTTAGGGTCGTGGTGTTCACTACGTATGTTCCATCTGCTTGTTTATACATCACCTTTCCCTGCTGGACTGCAGCAAAAGCAACGCTACCTGTAATTGCTAAAGCTATGAAGGTAGCTGAAAGAAACTTCTTATTCAACATTATTTTTACCTTTATCTATTTGTTATCTGTGTGCTTGCAAATATACGAAAAACTATGTTTCTAACACGATGTTTTTGTTTTTTTAATGGTAGAACACACCTACTTATAAGCCTATAAACCACTTTCTATATCGCAGACAGAACCTAAAAATAGCGTAAAAGAGGCTTCCCTATAAGAAAAAATAGTCTATTTTTAATAAGAAAACAAACGAACAACGAAGAGAAAATAAACTAAAAATTAACTCAAGGGGAACCCTTTTCAAACATAGGGAACCATCCGCACCCACATAAACGGGTATCTCTTCAAAAATAGAAAGAACTTATCAACATCACAAGACATAACCACCAACAACAGAATCATTTGCTTTTTTATTCCCAATACTTCGTCTCTTTTTCTAAAAGTTCGTACATTTGTAATCAGTATCTATCAATACCAAACAATGAAATATATACTATTACCTAAACAAGATAAGCCCCACCAGCTACCTTTCTATTTTGCTGTCGAAGAATATGTAGCCCATCATTACCCCGATGATGATGATTTCTTGGCATGGCGTGTGCCCCCTACTGTGATGTTAGGGCGCAATCAACTGATTGAAAATGAGGTGAACGTTGATTATTGCAAGGCACATTCTATCGACATATTCAGGCGTAAGAGCGGTGGAGGATGTATCTATGCCGATGAAGGGTGCATACAGTTTTCGTATATCTCACACCTTTCTAATGCGAATGAAGCCTTCGTTCAATACATGAATCGCATGGCTAATTTGCTACAAAGTATTGGTATCAACGCACAGTTATCAGGGCGAAATGACATCCTCATCAACGACACAAAGGTTTCAGGATGTGCTTTTTATCAACTTAACAATCGCAGTGTTCTGCATAATTCATTGCTTTTCAACACACAACTATCGCATCTTTCAAATGCACTCACGCCCTCACTTGCGAAGCTCAAGAGCAAGGGAATTGATTCTGTTAGGCAACGTGTTACCAACGTATCACAATATACTGACATTGAAATAACCGACTTCATGCGCTATACTCGGCAGCAATTCTGCCATAGTGAGGTGTTAGAATTGACCGAAGAGGATATGAAAGGAATTAAAGGAATCGAACAGGAGTTAGCCTCCGACAGCTTTGTTTATGGTAAAAATCCGAAATATTCTATTGTAAAAAAGCATCGTTTCGAGGGTGTGGGAACACTGGAAGCACACATAGAACTAAAGAATAACACGATTGTAAGCATCAATTTGATGGGCGATTACTTCCTCCTTGGAGATATTGATTACGCTCTTCTGAAACCATTAAAAGGCGTGGAGTTTACGAGAGAGGCGGTTGAAAATATTTTGAAAACGACTGATTTGTCGACTATCATACGTGGCTTTCAACTCTCACAACTGCTCCGCTTGCTCTTTGGACGCAAACCACACGTGATGAAACCAGAGTGGTTGAAGATTGATCTAACATCGAAGAAGTCTACTGGCGAGACTGCTGGAATCTTGTCGAAACACCACATGAACACCATCTGTACGAGTGGCTTATGTCCAAACAGGGCTGAATGTTGGATGGCACGCACAGCAACTCTGATGATTGGGGGCGATATCTGCACCCGAAAATGCCGTTTCTGCAACACTTTGAGTGGGCGACCAAGAGCATTAGATAGCAACGAACCAACAAGAGTAGCCGAATCCATCAAGGCTTTGGGACTACGTTATGCCGTCATCACATCGGTGGATCGTGACGATTTAGACGACTATGGAGCTGCACATTGGGTACAGACTATCAAGGAAATACAGCGTTTGAATCCCGAAACAAAGGTCGAACTACTTATCCCTGACTTTATGGGTAAAGCCGAACTCATACATCAGGTGATGGCAACAAAGCCTCATGTGGCTGGTCATAACATGGAGACTGTACGCCGACTGACACCTTCCGTGCGTTCAGTTGCACGATATGACCGAAGTTTAGAGGTGTTGCATGAGATTACGGAGTGCGGTATTACAGCCAAAACAGGCTTTATGTTGGGCTTAGGGGAGACCCACGAAGAGATATTAGAGACAATGGATGACATTCTCAAAACGGGTTGTAAACGTCTAACCTTGGGTCAGTACCTTCAACCAACAGCCCACCATCTCCCCGTATCAGCTTATATTACCCCCGAACAATTTGCCGATTACAAGCGCATTGCATTAGAGAAAGGATTCAAGCATGTGGTGAGTGGACCGCTGGTTCGTTCTTCTTATCATGCAGCAGAGGGGTAAAAAAAGGTTGAGAATAGGCTCTCCCCCTACCCTTTACTGACATAGTTTAGATAGAATGACACTATGACAGATTGTCGTAATGACATATTTCTAAGATAGAGGAGACGTGTTTTTAGACATAAAGACACAATGACAAGTCACCTTAATGACATATTTCTATGACAGAGGAATATAGGTACACGACCTTCCGTTAGGCGCTTCTCCTCCTTTAACTATCAAACAAATGTTCAATATCATGCTGCTTCATAACCGCAATAATCGGTTCGCCAGATGGCGTGTAATTGACATTTTCACAAGTGAAAAGCTCATTCACAAGGTTATCCATCTCACTATTGGTCAACACCTGACCCTGTGGAATAGCGGCATTACGTGCTAAACTCAAAGCGAGTGTACGATCAATATCTTCCTTCACACTTGCCCCACTCTCCACAGCTGACGCCACCATATCTTGAATAAGACTAACAGCATTGAGCCCTTCGATGCCTGCTGGCACTCCATTCACTGCATAACTATCACCACCGAGACTATCCAATTGGAAGCCCATATCTGCCATTTCAGGGAGGATGCGATCGATGATTAACTTGTCAGATACCGTGAATTGCACAACTTCAGGGAATAGAACCTTTTGCGAATGAGCCTTATGAGATGACAACTGGCGCAAGTACTCCTCATATAAAATGCGTATATGAGCACGGTGCTGGTCGATAATCATCAAGCCAGACTTCACCGCTGTCATGATATAACTACCCTTATACTGATAGTGCGAAGGTGACTTTTCCTCTATCATTGACTCGTTTGTAGAGGTTGTAGAGGCTGATGAAATAATCAAACTATCATCTGTTGGAGGTGTATCAACCCCTATATTATCTTGTTCAAAGAGTTTTGACTGGCGTATCTCAGCATTCCCATCCAAACCAGAGAACAACTCCTCCCACCCCTCTGGCACACTCGGCTTCTGCGGTTGGGCAGTTTGTTTAAAGGGATTGAACGATGGATTGATTTCAACCTTCGGTGCTTTAGTTCCTGAATGAGGGTCGAATACTGGAATATCAGGCTTCCCTTCGGTGTCAAAGTCAATCGAAGGAATGTCATTAAAGCGTCCCACGGCTTCTTTCACAGCTGCTAAAAGAATCTGCCAGACGGCTTGCTCATTCTCAAACTTTATCTCCGTCTTTGTCGGATGAATGTTTACATCAATGTTCGTAGGCGGTACTTCAAAATAAAGAAAGTAAGGAATCTGTTCGCCCTGAGGGATAAGTCGATCGAACGCAGTGATAACCGCCTTATGAAAATACGGGTGTTTCATATAACGTTCATTAACGAAGAAGTACTGCTGGGGCGTCTTCTTGCGTGCAGACTCTGGTTTCCCAACAAAGCCATGGATATGACATAGACTCGTGTCAACGTCTATTGACAAGAGATCTTGGTTCAGTCTCTTCCCAAAGACCTCAACAATTCGCTGTCTATAGTTGCATGATCGCAGATTAAAAAGCTCTGTTCCATTACTATATAAGGTAAAGGCTATATGCGGATAAACCAATACTATGCGTTCAAAAGCATTGATGATATTATTCAATTCGGTGGTGTTCGACTTCAAAAACTTGCGTCGTGCAGGTACATTGAAGAAGAGATTCTCAACCAAGAAATTACTTCCTACAGGGCAGGAACAAGGTTCTTGATTCGTAAAACGACTACCCGAGATAGACAGATGAGTACCGAGATCATCATTCGCCATGCGCGTCTTCAATTCTATCTGCGCCACTGCAGCAATCGACGCAAGTGCTTCTCCACGAAAGCCCATGGTATGGAGTGAGAAAAGATCATCTGCCTTACGTATCTTAGAAGTTGCATGTCGCTCGAAAGAGAGGCGTGCATCAGTCTCAGACATACCTTTTCCGTTATCAATCACTTGGATAGATGTGCGCCCCGCATCGACTACTAAGACATTAATTGACGTTGCTCCTGCGTCGATGGCATTCTCTACTAGCTCCTTGATAACGGATGCTGGGCGTTGAATCACCTCTCCCGCAGCAATCTGATTGGCTACACTATCGGGTAAAAGTTGTATGATATCACTCATTGATTAATAATGCTTAAGCAATAAACAAGAATAAGATAAGCAGTGCTATAACACCTGCAGAGAGTATCAAAGACACCCACATGGCTGTGAAACGATTGTATTTGTGTGTCAAAACTTGTGGTCGCAAGCTATGAGAAAGACGCCTTTGAAGTCCCTCACGATACCCCTCCTTTGGCTCATCTTGCTGTTCTAACTCATTTTTCGCACGCTTCTCTATATCCGAGAGAAACTCTTTACGCTCGTCAACATACATATATTCATGATGAAAACGACGGGGCTTTGATGATTGAAAGAAGAACATATTTCAAAGGAGTTAATGATGTTAATAATGTGAGGAGAAGTTGACCTCTTGTCGGAAATGATTCTACCTATTGTCGTAAATGATTACGACAATAGGTTGACAAGGGGTCACTCTATACGTTGTCGAGGTGGCAAGATGACTTGAGCATTACGCTTGGTAGCTGCCGTCTTACGTGCTGCACGACGGAAGATATCATTCTTATCCTTTGGACGAACATTATCAAAAAGCTCAAAGTGAGGCAATGTCAGGCGATCAGGAGGGATCTGCGTCATTGGACTAATCACACCATCTGCCTTGGACATCCATATTTTTTTCAACTTACGTTCGGGTGTTATGAACATACGAAGAGTATCTGTCTCCGTGTAATTATGCCCTATCAACGTACTGTCTTTATCGGTATGATAGAATACAACCTCAACGTTCCCCCATGCGTCCACACGCCTAACAGCACCATTGACAAAGTCTGCACGCATGTCACGTGACGATATTTGATTATAGTGTTGCTTATCTGGAAGCGTCTCAATAGAGAACGCATTACCATAGACAAAAGCCTGTCGAATGGTGGAGTCATTCATGTATGCCTTGATCGAATCACCAACTAGTTGACGGTTACCACTCCACACTATCGGGTAGTCATACATAGTCATACAGGAGTCTTTCGTATTAGCAACAAGGAATCCACATACGGCTTGTACATCCGTGCGGAACGCCCTCACGTTGTTGACGCCATAGATTTCACGATACATCTTAGGCGTGTTCATGTAGAATCCCTTCATACTAATTGTGTCGGCATGAACAAATAGTGTGTCACCTTGGGAGAAGTCTTTTGCAATCGGACCAGGCTTTCCACCAAAAGCAATAGCCGCCGAGTCAGTATAGTGAAGATAGTCTCCCTTGAAGGCATGTTTCTGTTTCTCGTCTATATAATAGACGTTCCCTTCCCCTGTTCCTTCGTGAGTGTTGCTATTATAAGTAAGGTCGCGACCAGTGATTGTGCGCTGGTTTAGCTTATCAATAATCTTCACATTACCATGTCCCTCACTATATCCAGACTTGGCATTGTAGATTACTTCATCGCCAGTTATCACTCTCTTTTGTCGACGATCATCGATCTTCACATTACCACGAGCAGTGCTATGACCTGTCTTCTCATTATAGAATACGTCTTGACCTATTATGGTTCTGTCATTGGCCTTGTCGACTATCTTTACATTACCATGCCCTTCGGCTTCACCCGTCGAACTGTTATAAACGATGTTATCTCCCTCTACATCTTGCTTGGGAGATGTAATCGTTGAATGACCATTAAGCTCCATGTTGTCAGTTCGACTATTATAAGTTCCATCGTTAGTATGCACAACTTCGCCCTTTGCTGTTCGAATAACTGACTTGCCAACAACGTGTACCAAGCCTGTTTCTGTATTACCATGTGCCTCTGGAGTTGTAATCCTGTACTTAGGAGTAAACATAACAACATTACCGAAGAAGTTAGCATCGTGGCTCTCTGTGTTATAATCACCTTGATCGGCAATAACGGTATTTCCATTGTAAACCAAGGTTCCACGACCACCAAAGTAATTGGCAACTTTCGATATCATGTTATAGTCTAAGCTATCACAACGTAGTGACTTTCCTGGCTGACGAACCACAACCTTTTCTCTAACATGAACCATTTGAGACATGCCATCATAGTGAAGACGATGACAATCAAGCGTCACTCCACCCAGTCGAGTTACATGAACTTTACCGAAAGCTTTAAACCAATTCGACTGTTCGTTGAAGTATGCACTATCACAACTAAGCGTCATGCCCTTATAACGCAACCGAACATTACCCTTTGCAATCTGCACATCTGGCATCAACATCTGGTTGTGTCTAAGGTTATCGGCATGGTCTATATAGAACTTACTACCCTTCTTTTCCGTCACTTTCTGAGCCATAGAAGGGTGGTTATAGCATAACCCAAGCAGGCATAGAATCGTGATTAACATGATTCTATGCCCGCAAAGCTTATATATATAAGTGTTTTCTAATGTCATTTAATCCAACCTTCATACTTGAACTTACAATCCTTGTAGCGAGGATTCATTCGAACATAAGTGTTCTTAATCTTGCTTACAACCCAGTCATGAATTATCTCTTGACGACGGTGAGCAGTAACGATGTCACGCATAGTTTGAAAGTCTTCTGTTATCGTAGCTCTATGTTCGTCCGTACGACTCTTTAGCTTTACGATAGCACAAACGACCTTTCCTCTATTGTTAATCATCTGAAAAGGAGCAGAGATCTCACCGACTTTCATGGTGTCAACAACTCGTGCTACTTCTGTTGGTAAGTCCTTCATCTTGAAGCGAGATGTGCGTTCGTCCCCTGATGAGTTGACCATGAGTCCATGGTTATTCTTCGTATCTTTGTCGTCAGAAAGGTATGCGGTGGCATCCTCAAACGTGAACTTCTCTTTGCGAAGATCACGTCCAATAGAGTCTAAGCGTTCTTTTGCAGCATCAATAGAAGCCATTGATACACGAGGTTTCAATAGGATATGACGACAATTAATCTTATCTCCTCGACGGTCAATCAACTGAATGATATGATACCCAAACTCACTTTCTACAATCTTAGAAACCTTCTTCGGATCAGTCAAGTTGAATGCTACTGCAGCGAAAGCAGGGTCTAACATACCTCGTCCCATATAACCTAATTCACCTCCTTGGCGCGATGATCCAGGGTCTTCGGAGTACAAACGTGCTAAGGTAGCAAAGGATGTTTCTCCCTTAGTTACACGATCCGTATAGTCACGTAGTTGGTTTTTAATGCGATTAACTTCCTCTGGCTCGACTTTAGGAGTTTGTGTTAGAATCTCCACTTCAACGGTAGTTGGAATCATAGGAATACTATCCACTGGTAACTTCCTAAAGTATTCGCGCACTTCAGCAGGTGATACTTTCACATCACCAACGAGCTTTGCTTGCATCTTCTGAACCAACTGACGATTCTTATAATCATCGTGTAAGTCTTGTCTAAGTTGCGCTATGCTCTTATGCTGGAACTCCTCTAATTTCTCCTTTGAACCTATTTGTGGCAAAGAAATCCAGTAGTTGATTTGTTGATCAACACCCTGTGCTATCTCCGATTCAGTCACCTCTACGCTATCAAGAGCAGCCTGATGAAGGAAGAGCTTCTGCACCGCTATTTGTTCAGGCAACACACACTCTGGGTCTCCATCCCACTTCATTCCCTCTGCTTCTCCTTGTAGTTTCATGATCTCGACTTCGGACTTTAATATCGGTTCATCACCCACTACCCATATCACCTCATCGACTACATTGTTGGCTTTAGCAACCTGATTTGTATCTACCGAATCTGTTAGAACTAACGGTGCCGAGGCACGAAAGGCACCTGCATGCAAACCCATTGCCACAAGCGTAACGCCTATTAGCAAAGCACCTGTCTTACATTTATTTATCTTCATCTGATTTCTTTATTATCACTTAATGCTTATTGACTGTAGAAAGAACAGCCTTATCAACCACAACTTTATATTTCTTTCGTAATGAATCAACCCACTTCTTCTCAAGTTCCTTTTGATAGTCAGAAACCACAAGAGCACGTACATCATCCAAAGACTCTGGTGCTTTCAACTTCTTACCATAGGTTGCACCAATAGGAAAGTCCTTCATCTCTTTCACAGGAGCACTCATTCCAAACACTTGCTTATCGACAAGATCATTATCACCCTTACGGAAGATTCCCTTCTCAACACGTATGCGGAGTGTGCTATCAGCATTGAATGTCTTACGCAGTGCATCGTTCCATTGTGCAAAAGGAAGTCGCTTCACACAATCCTTCACAGCCTCAACATCAGCTTGATTCTTTACATGATAAGCAATGCCTTTAAAGCGTGGCTCTGTCCATTTATATTGTTTCCTATGTTTGTGGAAATAGCTTTCTAAGCCCGTAACATCTGCTGATGCCTTATCCCAAACCATACGATTACTCATCTCAACCATCAATAAGCCATCATAATACTCACGGATAAGATTCTTCAAATTAGCATCCTTCTCTTCCAGTTCCGCAAGTTGTTTATCAAGCAACTGCTCGCGAGTCACACCCTTACCTGCCTGCTGAACAAGGCTATCTAACTTCTTATCGACTATCTGATCACGCAATCCACGCATCTCAATAAACTGTAAGATCCGTGCATGCAACGAATCATAAGGAGCCAATCCTTCATGTGCTATCATCTTAATAATGTGATAACCATAAGGAGAAAGCGTTGGTTTACTCATTTCACCAGGCTTCAATGCCAACATAGCACGCTCGAACTCCTGTACAGTCTGCCCCTTTTGAAGCAATGGCAACTCGCCTCCGTTCTGTGCAGACTCTCGATCAGCAGAATACTTCTTAGCCAACTCCCCGAAGTTTGCTCCATGCTGTAAAGCATTATAGATAGAGTCTGCCAAGACCTTAGCTTTCAACTCTTCTTCTTTTGTCGCACGCTGATTTAATCCTACAAGAATGTGTGCACAACGCCATAAGCCACCATTCGCTTCAATACTCTCCTTCGTCTCTTGATAAATATCCCGAGCCGCTTTCTCAATATCTGAGTCTGTTAGGAACGATGGACGAATCTGCTGATCTCGATAGGTAAGGAACTCTTGTTTGAAGGAAGACAATGTATCTAAACGAGCATCCAAGGCTGCTTGCACCTTCAACTTATAATTGATGAACAGATCCACATAATCGGCTATACTCTTCTTCTCAATGACCCCTTCTGCATTGTTCTTATTATATGAATACTCAAATTCAGAACGACTAACTGGTTGCCCATTGATAGTCATTATGGTCGGGTCACTCTGCCCAAATACCATCGTGGTAGATAGCAGCGACAATAATAAAAGAGCCTTGATTTTCATTGTTATTATTTAAGACACACATACCCTCTCCACTGCTTTTACAGAGAAGAGGGCGGTTAATTATTAATCTGTTAATTACTCTGGACGAGAGTAGTTGGGTGCTTCACTCGTAATAGTGATATCATGTGGATGACTCTCCATAACGCCTGCGTTGGTGATACGAGTAAACTTCGCATTGTGCAAATCTTCGATAGAAGCAGCACCACAATAGCCCATTCCAGAGCGAAGGCCACCAACAAGTTGATAGATAACTTCTTGAACTGTACCCTTGTAAGGAACGCGTCCTGCAATACCTTCTGGTACCAGCTTCTTTGCATCATGGATATCATTCTGGAAATAACGATCACGTGAACCATTCTTCTGTTCCATAGCCTCCAAAGAGCCCATACCACGATAACTCTTAAACTTACGACCATTGAATATGATGGTATCACCAGGAGATTCCTCTGTGCCTGCAACCAACGAACCAATCATCACACTGCTTCCTCCAGCTGCCAAAGCCTTCACAACATCACCAGAATAGCGTAATCCTCCATCAGCAATCAATGGCACTCCAGTACCTTCCAACGCTTTATAAACATCGTAAATAGCGGTCAACTGCGGTACACCCACACCTGCTACAACACGCGTTGTACAGATAGATCCAGGTCCAATACCTACTTTCACAGCATCCGCACCATTATCAACAAGGAACTTAGCTGCCTCTGCCGTCGCAATATTACCCACTACAACATCAAGGTTAGGGAAGGCTGTCTTTACATCATGCAACTTACCAATAACACCTGCAGAATGACCATGGGCTGTATCAATAACGATAGCATCTACACCTGCAGCAACCAATGCTTCGGCACGCTCCATGGTATCACCTGTAACGCCAACACCCGCTGCGACACGCAAACGCCCCTTCTCATCCTTGCTTGCCATAGGCTTATCTTTAGCCTTTGTGATGTCCTTATAAGTGATTAGACCTACAAGATGATTGTCCTTATCGACTACTGGCAACTTCTCTATCTTATTCTCTTGAAGAATCTGAGCAGCGGCAGTAAGGTCAGTTTGTTGATGTGTTGTAACAAGGTTCTCCTTGGTCATCACGTCATCAATCAGCTTATCCAAATGGCGTTCAAAACGCAAGTCTCGATTGGTAACAATGCCTACTAAGTGGTTATCCTCATCTACAACGGGAATACCGCCAATGTGGTAATCGGCCATCATCGCGAGTGCATCCTTCACAGTTCTACCTTTTAAGATAGTCAGAGGGTCGTAAATCATACCATTCTCAGCCCTCTTCACGATTGCAACTTGATGTGCTTGATCCTCAATAGTCATGTTCTTGTGAATCACACCAATACCACCTTCTCGAGCGATGGCAATCGCCATTGAGCTCTCCGTAACGGTGTCCATTGCTGCTGTAACAAAGGGCACATTGAGATCAATGTGGCGTGAAAACTTGGTCTTCAACTGTACCTCTTTAGGTAATACTTCCGAATAAGCTGGGATTAAAAGGACGTCATCGTAAGTCAATCCGTCCATCTTGATCTTTTCTGCAACAAATGATGACATAATGATTTGGAAATTTATTGCATGCAAATTTAGCAATTAATTATCAAATAGACAGGCTTTTTCTCCATTTTCTATAATCGAATTAAAGCTATTTAACGGCAGGTTAATACGGCTGCTGAATATCAGTAATATCATGCAGAAAAAAGACATAGTAACAAGTGCTTTGAGGCTCTTCTGCATAAAAGAATTACATATATTATCCCCCTTCTAACGAATGATTGAAAACTATGGAAGTATCACCTTGTTAGCAACAGACAAGAGGTTGCAAATAAAGAGAGGCTTCCTTCACATTAAAGAAAGCCTCTCTTCACGTCAAAGGAAGCCTTTCTTCAAATCGAAGAAAGCACTTCCTTTAATTCAAAATTTATAATTCACAATTCAAAATTGTGATTACTTTAAGTTGACGAGTACACAAGTTAACGGGTTTACAAGTTATTAGTTCAAGTTGACGAGTACACGAGTTAACGGGTTTACAAGTTATTAGTTCAAGTTGACGAGTACATGAGTTAACGGGTTTACAAGTGATTACTTTAAATTGACGAGTACACAAGTTAACGGGTTTACAAGTGATTAGTTCAAGTTGACGAGTACACGAGTTAACGGGGTAACAAGTGATTACTTCAAGTTGACGAGTACATGAGTTAACGGGTTAACAAGCGAGTAGTTCTATTGAATGTAGTACCAACAGTAGGGACAGACGCCCTCGTCTGTCCGCCCCTAATCCCTATTTTTTGATAGAAACATTACTATGTTTGCGGACAGACGAGGGCGTCTGTCCCTACTATGAAGCATTCATTCCAATCAAGGAGAGTACTTCCTCTAATTCAAAATCATACTTTCTATATGCGATCAGTTTGCCATTTCGGACAGAAACTTTATGCGTACCAACCGGATGACTTCCTCACTATAATCGCCATCAAGCTCTTCCATTGCCACATCAAGGCTATCTGTCTCGCTGTCCATGAAGTAGTCATAGATGTCATTGATTGTATCATCGTCGTAAACATCCTCTAAGAAGTAATCGATATTGAGCTTCGTTCCACTATAGACGATCTCTTCAATCTTAGTGAGAAGATCATCGAAATCAAGTCCTTCTGCCGATGCAATGTCATCAAGTGGGAGTTGTCTGTCAATGCTTTGGATGATTTTTACCTTCTGCATAGACTTCTTTGCGACCGTTCGTACACGTAGTTCTTCGGGGCGTTCGATGTGGTTTTCTTCGCAATGTTGCCTTATCAATTCACAAAACTCTTTCCCATAACGCTTCGCCTTACCAGCTCCTACTCCTTGAATGTTCTGTAGTTCCTCTTCATTAATAGGATACATCATTGCCATCTGCTCCAAAGATACATCCTGAAAGATGACGTATGGAGGGATTTCTAACTTACGTGCTATCTTCTTACGAAGGTTCTTTAGCATGGAGAAAAGTTCTGGATCGAGGACTGCTGTGCCCGCCATTGGTGTATCATCGTCCTCTTCATCCTTAAACTCGGCATCCATTACGATCATAAACGACGTTGGCGACTTCATGAAGCGTTTGCCTGCAGCGGTCAACTTCAATATGCCATAGTTCTCAACATCCTTCTTCAGATAACCAGCCAAGAGTGCTTGTCTGACTACAGGGTTCCATATCTTCGGGTCTTCATCTTCGCCAGCACCGAAGTCATCAAGCTCGTTATGCTTATGATCTTTTTGATCATCTGTTGCTCTACCTTTGACAAAGTCAATGACATACTCTTGTCGGAAGTTTTCTTTCAAAGCCTTCACAGCTTGGAGAACTATCAAGAGCTGATTCATTGCCTCAATTTTCTTCTTAGGATGCAGACAGTTATCACACATGCAGCAATTATCCTTTGGGTATTCTTCACCAAAGTAATGAAGCAACATCTTACGCCTACAAACAGACGATTCTGCATAAGCCTCGGTCTCTTGTAACAGCTGTCTACCAATGTCCTGTTCGGCTACGGGCTTTCCTTCCATGAACTTCTCGAGTTTCTTCAAGTCGTTCTTTGAATAAAAGACAATGCAGATTCCTTCCTTACCATCGCGCCCAGCACGCCCAGTCTCTTGGTAATATCCCTCCAAACTCTTCGGTATATCATAATGGATAACGAAGCGAACATCAGGCTTATCAATACCCATTCCGAATGCTATTGTAGCCACGATGACATCCAACTCCTCCATAAGGAAGTCGTCTTGAGTTTTCGATCTCGTTTCCGAATCAAGCCCTGCATGATAGGGTGCAGCCTTTATATCATTGGCTTGAAGGATGGCTGCCAACTCTTCCACCTTCTTACGTGATAGACAATAGATGATTCCGCTTTTACCAGTATGCTGCTTAATGAACTTAATAATTTGCTTACTTGTATCGTCATCACTCCTCTTCGCACGTACCTCATAGTATAGATTAGGACGATTAAAAGAGCTTTTAAACTCGGCACAATCCTCTATTCCAAGACTACGAATGATGTCCGTTCGCACCTTATCGGTTGCTGTAGCAGTGAGCGCAATGACTGGTGCAGCTCCAATAGTATCTATTGCATAACGTATCTTACGATATTCTGGACGGAAATCGTGTCCCCATTCAGATATACAATGAGCCTCATCAATCGCATAAAAACTTATCTTCACCGACTTTAGAAACGCCATATTCTCCTCTTTATTGAGAGATTCTGGGGCTACATAAAGTAGTTTTGTACGTCCTGAAACAATATCAGCACGCACCTTATCTATCTCTGCCTTCTTTAAAGAAGAGTTAAGGTAATGTGCCACACCATCCTCTTCACTGATACCATTGATGACATCTACCTGGTTTTTCATTAATGCAATAAGAGGCGAAACAACAATAGCTGTACCCTCCATTATCAGTGATGGAAGTTGATAACACAAGCTTTTACCACCACCTGTAGGCATTAGCACGAAGGTATCATGTCCTGCAAGAAGATTGCGTATAATGGCTTCTTGATCACCTTTGAACTTCTCAAAGCCAAAGTAATGTTTAAGTTTTTCGGTAAGATTGAGCTCTTTTGTCATGTTAATAGCTGGTGATTTCCTATCCGTTTATGGTTTAGTAGAAACAAAGGAAGTCTGCTGATGCGGTGTAAAACACCACATCGGCAGACTATACCTATATATTTAGGAGGCTGAACCCGTTTGTTGGATATGAGCCTTATCGAGCTGTTGACGAACATATTGTTCCGTCACCTCAAATTCTTTTACGTCTCTTGATGGAACTTCAAACATAGCATCCATCATCACAGACTCTACTATTGAACGTAAACCACGGGCTCCTAACTTATATTCAACAGCCTTGTCTACAATGCAATCAAGAGCAGCTTCTGTGAAAGTGAGCTTTATTCCATCCATTTCAAACAGCTTGATATACTGCTTAACAATGGAGTTCTTTGGTTCAATAAGTATGTTGCGCAAAGCCTCACGATCGAGTGGACTAAGATAGGTAAGCACTGGCAAACGACCAATTATCTCTGGAATGAGACCGAAGGACTTCAAGTCTTGTGGTAAAACATACTTCATTAAGTCCTTTTTATCTATCTTTGCAACATTCTGAACAGAGTTATAACCAATCACATGTGCATTCAGTCGTTGTGCAATCTTACGTTCAATGCCATCGAAAGCACCACCACAAATAAATAAGATATTGCGGGTATCCACATGGATGTAGTCCTGATCAGGATGCTTACGACCACCCTTTGGTGGTACGTTAACCATAGTTCCTTCCAATAACTTCAGCAATCCTTGCTGAACACCCTCACCACTTACATCACGTGTAATACTTGGGTTATCACTCTTACGGGCAATTTTATCAATCTCATCGATGAATACTATACCACGTTCAGCGGCTGCTACATCGAAGTTAGCTACCTGTAACAAGCGTGAAAGAATACTCTCCACATCCTCTCCAACATAACCTGCTTCGGTGAATACTGTTGCATCTACAATGGTGAAAGGAACATCGAGAAGTTTCGCAATAGTACGTGCCAATAGGGTCTTACCAGTACCAGTTGAACCCACCATAATGATGTTGCTCTTCTCTATTTCTACACCATCTTCGTTCTTCGGTTGCTGAAGTCGCTTGTAATGGTTATACACTGCAACAGAAAGATAGCGCTTAGCTTCATCCTGTCCAATGATATATTCATCAAGATACTGCTTAATTTCTTTGGGCTTAGGAACCTCCTTTACCTTAAAAGCAACACTACCAGTATTCTCATCATCAGCCAATGCGCCTGTCTGTGTAACTATCTTGTAAGCCTGCTGCGCACAATCTTCACAGATGTAACCATTCAATCCTGTGATGAGAAGTTTTACATCCTTCTCACTGCGACCACAAAAACTACATTTCTTCTGGGGCATTATTTACTCCTTTACTTATTTGATTCTGTATTGTCAGCGGATGTATTGAGCACATTATCAGTTGGTTTCTTGACAAGCACATCATCAATCATTCCGTATGCTTTTGCCTCTTCTGCGTTCATCCAATAGTTGCGATCACTATCATTCCAAACCTTCTCGAAGCTTTGATGGGAATGATCACTAATGATGGTATAAAGCTCTTTCTTGAACTTCATAATCTCTTTTGCTTCTATCTCAATATCGGACGCCTGACCTTGTACTCCACCTAAGGGTTGATGGATCATAACGCGACTATGCTTTAGTGCAGATCGTTTCCCTTCTTTTCCGGCAACCAATAATACCGCTGCCATAGATGCTGCCATACCTGTGCAAAGAGTTGCTACATCGCTAGAAATAAACTGCATGGTATCATAAATACCCAAGCCCGCTGTTACGCTTCCACCTGGTGAATTGATATAAATAGAGATGTCTTTACCAGGGTCAACAGAGTCTAAGTAAAGAAGTTGAGCTTGTATTGTATTAGCTGTATAATCATCTACTTGTGTTCCAAGAAAGATGATACGCTCCATCATCAAACGTGAGAAAACATCCATTTGGGTGACATTCAACTGTCGTTCCTCAAGTATATAAGGGTTCAAGTATTGTGCTTGTGCCTTCACAACATCGTCTAGCACCATACCATTCATCCCTAAGTGTCCTGTGGCAAATCGCCTAAAATCATTCATTGTAATCCTTTCTTATATAATAATGTGACAAAAATAGAGGTTATCGACCTCCCTTATTATTGCCATATTCACAAAGAGTATGCCATAAAATAGGCATCTTCTCGCTTACTATAAGCAAAGATAAGGAAAAAAACCGATAACCTCTATATATAAAAGAAGATTTTTCTTAAAATTGTTACTCGCTTACAAGTTTGTTGAACTCATCGAGAGTTACAGTCTTAGTATTTAGCTTCACTACCTTCTTAATAGCGGCAGCGAGCTTACGATCCAATGCTGCTTCTACGAAAGAATCGATGTTCTCGCGCTTCTTTAACATCTCATCAGCATAACCGTTCAAGTAGTCCTCTGGAACATTAGTCATACCATATTGAGCGAACTGCGCACGTGCCATCTGGCGTGCACTCTCACGTACATCGTTATCATCAACCTTAATATTATTAGCTTGTGCTAACTGCTCCTTGATCAAGTGCCATGTGAGTTCCTTGATGCTCTGCTCATAGTTCTTCTCAACAAACTCCTCGCCCTTATCTTGGTTGTTAGCCAACATAATGCGCTTCAAGAGAGCATCTGGGAAAGTAAGATCGCCCACTTTCTTCTCACAATAAGCACGAAGATCCTGAACGAACTTATAGTCAGAATCACCCTTCAACTGCCCTTTCAAACCATCAGCGATAGCCTTGCGGAATGCAGCCTCATCCTTTATTTCGGTATCTTCACCATATACGCTTTTCCATAACTCAGCATTATTCTCGGCTTTTACGAAGCGTGAGATTTCAGTGATCTGATACGAGAAGTTACCCTTATGTTCAGCAACTTCTTCCTTCTTGATCTTCAATAGAGAAGACACCTCAATATCGTTATCTGGGTAAGCTGCAGTAGGATTGAATGTGATGATATCACCAACCTTTGCACCATCAAAGAGCTTCTTCTGATCCTCAACCTTTATATATTGTGGCATCAACGAAGCACCCTCTACAGTAATACCACCTTCAAGAGTATTACCATTCTCATCCAACTCACGAAGATCACCCTTCAACAAGTCACGCTGTTCTGGATCGAATGTCTCTGCCTTATCATAGTGACCAGCACGACTCTGGAACATCTCAACTTGCTGATCAATCAGCTTATCATCAACCTCAATCTCATAGAAGTCAATCTTGTTCTTACCGTTCAACTCGAGTTTAAACTCTGGTGCAACAGCAATATCAAACTTAAACTCATAAGGCGCAGGTTGCTCTAACTCTACAGGCTTTTGAGCCTCTGATGACATTGGCTGACCCAACATCTGAATCTTGTTATCAGTAATATACTTCTGTAGATTCTCGCCTAGGATCTTATTGATAACATCCATCTTCACCTGTGAACCATACTGACGTTTAATCATGCCCATAGGTACTTGTCCCTGGCGGAAACCTGGTACATTAGCACGCTTACGATAATCCTTGAGAGTCTTCTCAACCTCACTCTTGTAGTCAGACTCTTCTACTGTAATGGTCATCAAACCATTTACTTTGTCTGGATTTTCAAATGAAATCTTCATCTTGATATTATTGAATTTATGTTTAATTATTATTTATCAAATGTTTACATACATGCTAAGAGCATTGCACCTCATAGGGTATTTGGTGTGCAAAGATACTTAATTTTTCGCACAACCTTATCATATATATATGGAAATTTGTTTTTTAACCAAGGAGATAAGGACTAAAAACAGGCTTATCAACGCCTCTTTAAAGCCTTACCAACTATCCCACTCCTCCCAAGAAGGAACCCTATTAAGATCTAATTAGCATAAGAATTTATGAGCAGATAGTATCTCTTTTGTATTACTAAATGTTAAATTAAAATTTAAAGCAAGCTCTTTTCAAAGAAAGTATTACATTTGCTACAAATAATACAATAGACCTAAACGAATGTAAATACTAACCGACCTAAACAAACAAGAAGCTTAAATCAAGTTTACCAGGTCGATATTATTCATCTAAGACACAATACTTAATATGAAACAGCAATTTAGGAAGCTGGGAATGTTTGCAGTTGCAGCTGCCATTTCTACAGGATCTGCCTATGCAGGAAAGCCTGCTATGCAACCTATGACAAGTTTGCCTGTCATGCAACAGGACAATAACACTTGCACAGGACAGGTTGTTGATGCTAATGGTGACCCTATCGTCGGAGCAACAATCATGGCAAAAGGAACTACACATGGTACTATTACCGATCTTGATGGTAAGTTTTCTCTATCTAACGTAAAGGCTGGTACAATCATTATTGTCAGCTATGTTGGTTATGAAAAGAACGAGATTATATGGAGAGGAGGCTCACTTAACGTTACCTTAAAAGAAAGTACACAAACCATGGATCAGGTTGTTGTCATTGGTTATGGTAGTGTTCGCAAAGCCGATTTGGCTGGTTCTGTAGCTGTAATGAGCGATAAAGCCTTCAGAGATCAACCTATTAAGAACGTTAGTGAAGCCTTCCAAGGACGTGTAACAGGTATCAATGTTGTCCAAAGTGGCGTACCTGGTGGTGGCGTAAAGATCCGTGTGCGTGGTACGAGTTCTATCCATCGTAACAACGACCCACTGTATGTTGTTGATGGTATTGTACGTGAGAATGGACTCGACGGTATCAATACTGAAGATATCCAAAGCATACAAGTTTTGAAGGATGCATCGTCTACTGCCATCTATGGTAGCCGTGGTTCAAATGGCGTTGTACTCGTTCAGACCAAGCAAGGAAAACAAGGTCAACAGAGTATCATGTTTGATGCTAGCCTCGGAATTGCCAACGCTTACAACATGCCTAAGGTGATGGATACAAAGCAATATGCACAGGCTTTACTTGATGGAGGTAAGATTACAAACCAAGCAGAGCTACAACCTTACCTCGATGGTACGAAGCCTGGTATTGATTGGATGGATAAGATTCTCCGCACAGGAACTATTCAGAACTATAAACTTACGATATCTAAGGGTAATGCCGACACACAATACTACATGAGTGGTAGCTACCTAAAGAATAAAGGTGTCGTTGAGAATACTCAATTTGAACGTTATCAAGCTAAAATCAACATACACTCTCGCCTCTACAAATGGTTTGAAATCACTGGAGACCTCGATTACAGCCATGGAAAGAGTACTGGAGGTGGCTTTGATGTGTCGCAAGAAAACCCTCTATGGATCGCACAAAATTACTCTCCAACCATGGAGATGTATGATGAGAAAGGCAAGTTTATGAAGGATCCTTATAACACTATTCAGGCCAACCCATACGGTATTTTGACTGCAAATGCTAGTCAGTTCCGCACAGATATACTCACTGGCCATGCTGATCTTAAGTTCCATATTCTTCCAGGACTTACCTTTACTAGTACAAATGGATTTGATTACTTTGATGGAAAAGGCTATAGTTTCTCAACGACAAGGGTATTCCCTAAGAGTAGTATGGGGAATAACGATCGTCAACGTACCACCTTACAATCTACCAACAACCTTACTTATACGGGCGCATGGGACAAGCATAACCTCACAGCAACAGGGGTATTCGAGGCTACACAGAGTACCACTCGCATGATGGGGCTCAATGGTACCAACCTTCAAACAGAATCTGTTGGGTGGTGGGACTATAACAATGCAACCAACCGAGGCGGTTCAAACGATTACAGCAAATGGGGACTTCTCTCATGGGTAGGTCGTGTAATGTATAATTACGATAACCGTTACATGCTAACAGGAACGTTCCGTGCCGATGGTAGTTCACGTTTCTCAAAGAAGAAGTGGGGCTATTTCCCTTCTATCGCTGCGGCTTGGACCATCAGTAATGAGAAGTTCATGAAGCCGATCACATGGATTAGTAACATGAAAATCCGTACTAGTTATGGTCTTATCGGTAACCAAGGAGTACCAGTATATGCAACTTTAGGCACCATGACCGCTACTAACTTTGACTTCGGAACATCAACTACTTACACAGGCTACTGGGCTAAAAACATCGCAACCCCAGACCTAACATGGGAGAAGTCGAAACAGTTTGACATTGGATTGGATGTTAGCTTCCTCAATAACAGACTGGAGTTGAGCATTGACTACTTCAATAAGAAGACCACCGATGCCTTATTAAAGAAGTCACGTACGTATTATCTCGGTGGTACACAATACTGGGTTAATGCTGGTGAAATTACCAACAAAGGTCTTGATATTGCGCTTACAGCACGCATCATAGATACTCCAGAACTTTCATGGACATCTACTATCAATGGTTCTTATCTAAAGAATAAAGTCGTAAAGTTGACATCACAAGATCCAATTCTCTATGGTAGCTCACCTTCGCCAGGCACAGTTGAACCTTCAACTATCATTAAGGAAGGGCAACCTATTGGTACATTCTATGGTTACAAGTGGGCAGGTCTAAACGCAAATGGTCTCGACAGCTACTATGCAGCCGATGGGAGCATCACCACAAGTCCCCAAAGTGCAGACCGACAGATACTCGGGTGCGCTAATCCAGACTTCACAATGGGTTGGAACAACTCAATTACCTATAAGAATTGGGAGTTCAATGCCTTCTTCAATAGTGCCTTTGGAGCACAACGATTGAACCTTGTTCGCTTCGCAATGAACTCCATGGTAGGTGCTTCAAAGTTTGTTACTGCAGCCGATTACATCAGTGAGATTGGTAAGACAATGCCTGCTCTTAATGCTGTAGGGAACAATAACCTTGGCAACTCAAGCAAGTGGATTGAGAATGCAGATTACTTCCGTTGTGAGAACATAAGCATAGCATACAACATTGCTCGCAAGTACACTCAATTTGCTGATATACGTTTGGCATTGAGCGTACAAAACCTCTTTACGATCACAGGCTACAAGGGTGCTGACCCTGCAGGTATGTCTTTCTCTAACAACAACGTCGACATGGACAATGGTATTGATATGGGCACATATCCTAATCCACGCACCTTTACATTCGACATTCGCTTTAACTTCTAACAAAATAACGATATGAAAAGAAATATATTCTATGGCTGTATGCTCCTTGCTTCAGCCCTTACGCTACAAGCATGTAGTGATATTCTCGACGAAGACCCAAAAGGTAAGCATACCCCTGGTAATTTCTTCGCTTCACAAAACGACCTTGATGAAAGTCTGTATGCCCTCTATGAGCAGGTGAATCATACTCAAAACTACACCAATCCAGGCTATCCTCAATGGCAAGGTGACGATATTACGGCTAATCCAGGCTCTAATAAGCAGGCTTGTGCAGAGATAGATAAGTTCCAAGTGTCCGATAACAACAAGGGTGTAAGGGATGCTTGGAGACTGCATTACAATCTCATTCAGGCAGCTAACTACATCATTGACAATGCAGAGAAGACGCCTGTTGCTAAAGAGAACATCGACCTTGCCATCGCTCAAGCACGTTTCTGGCGTGCATACGCATACTATTATCTTGTGCGTGTGTTCGGCCCTCTTCCCATCAATCTACACAATGAAGATGACAACAGACCAACTAAGTTAACTGATGTTCAGGGCGTCTATGACCTCATCGTATCGGATCTGGAGGCTGTTGATGCTGTCAATCTGCCAACACATTACACATCAGCTCCAGCCCAACTCTTCGGTGTTGACGTCTATGTAACACAACAGGCGGTGAAGTCAACACTATCCGCAGTCTACATGTCAATGGCTGGTTATCCTCTAAACAAGGGTCAGGAATATTATGCGAAGGCTGCAGAAAAGGCAAAGGAGGTTATTGATGGTGTGAACAGCGGCAAGTATAACGCTACTATGGATGCTGATTGGCGTAACGTCTATTCGTATGGTAACAACTACAACAAGGAGACTATCCTTGGAATCAACTTCTCCCCGACAAAGAATTGGTCGACTGATTCAGAGTTCTCAAGCTGTTGTTTCTTTGAAAGTCTCGGTGGATGGGGCGATGCATGGGGTGAGATTAAGTTCTGGAAAGACTTCCCTGATGGTCCACGTAAGCGTGCCGTCTATGATCCACAAATACGTTTAAAGGATGGAACGCTCGTTGATTGGTGGGCACTTGATGGTAGCGGTAAGCCTATTGTGGCAGAGCGTCACCCAATGTTCTCCATCTTTACCATCAATGCAGACGATAATGGCAAGGAGATTAAAGCACCTTACGACTACACCAAGAAGCCTTACAAGGGTATGTGTACCGACACTCGCCATCAACTCATACGCTATCCAGAGGTATTACTATGGTATGCAGAGAGTGCAGCACGCAGTGGTGGCAACCTCGCACTGGCTAAGGAATGTTTGAAGAAAGTGCGTGCTCGCGCTGTTGATGGGGCTGCGGCAACAATCGTTGATGGTGTTGCTATTGATGCTATGACCCCTAACCAGCTTGCAGAAGCTGCCTTCAAAGAGCATGGATGGGAAGTTGCTGGTAACTGGGTTGCCCTTGCTACACGCCGAAGTGATGAGTTACGTATGAACATTCTACGTAAGAACTTCGAGTATCGCAAGGCGAATGCACCACTCACCGTAGCTGCTGGATTCGTTGCAACAGAGAGTGTTCCGGTCACAGGAACATGGAATGATAACATGAATTACTTGCCTTATCCGGGTGCAGATGTTGAGAAGAATTCAAACTTGAAACGATAGTTTCTTTATCTATTAAGCTATTTTAACCTACCTATAGTACCTCTCTTAGAGCGTTAACCATAGGTAGGCTTTCTTTATAATTTCAGTTACTTCTGCCTAAGATTATGATTGATACAGAATGATATGATAATGACTTAGTAAGACCTAATACTCCTCTTATCCGCATCTAAAGTATAGCTCACAAAGAACGATACTGTCAAGACTATCTTCGTTGTAGCCTTATACACTCCATTTTCACCTATTTGATAATCCGTTATACCGTGCTGTATAACTGATCATACCAACGTATAGTAATGAGGTTTTGCATTGAGACTGTATATTTCAGAGCCTGAGAATGTGTGTTTCAGAGCCTGAAACTGTGTGTCTCAAAGCCTGAAACTGTGTGTCTCAAAGCCTGAAACAATAAGTATCATAGGTGCTGACAATTCCCCATTTGCCCCTCTGATAGGTAGATATATCCTCTAAACACCCTCTTTGTGGTGCTATCTCCAATCTAAAATACCGATCCCAACTGGCTCTCGTAAAACGTCTCCTCCCCTTGGGGGAGGCTGGGAGGGGTTTCCAGACGATGGCATCTATTCCTACTTTCTTCCGTCACTTTCAATAGGACTATATTGTTTTTATATACAAAGAGACGCCCTTCTCCATCGAAGAAAGGCGTCTCTTTGCTATCAGGAAAGGCTTTCCTTGCAGTGAGAAAGGCGTTCCCTTAATTCTTATATAAATTATACTATCGTCTTTCGGAATAACTTATAGATTCCAAGAGTCATTCTGAAAGCTCTATATTCTTCACTTTCTTGAATAGATCTGATGCGAAGACGAGGTCGTTCAACTTCTTATTACGTGATGAGATGACTGAATCCTTATCGCCTTGCCACTCCTTCCTGCCGTCCGCAATGAAGATAATATTCTCGCCAATGCCCATCACCGAGTTCATATCATGCGTGTTGATGATGGTCGTCATATTAAACTCTCGAGTGATACTTGTCAATAGCTCATCAATAACCAACGATGTCTTAGGGTCGAGACCAGAGTTCGGCTCGTCACAGAAGAGGTATTTCGGGTTCATAACGATGGCTCTTGCTATGGCAACACGCTTCTGCATGCCCCCCGAGATCTCACCCGGATACTTCCGTTCTGCGCCTGATAGGTTTACACGATCAAGACATTCCTGTGCTCTTTTGTCGCGTTCAATAGCCGACATATCCGAGAACATATCGAGTGGGAAGCGTACATTCTCTAGTACGGTGAGTGAGTCGAAGAGCGCAGCACCCTGAAATATCATACCCATCTCACGTCTCATGAGGATCTTCTCCTTCTTTGTCATATTCACAAAGTTGCGTCCATCATATAAGACTTCGCCCTTTGTGGGGTCTATGAGTCCCGTCAGAGAACGCATGAGTACGGTCTTTCCCGCACCACTTTGTCCGATGATGAGATTCGTCTTACCATCTTCAAAGACTGTATTAATGTCCTTCAGCACTTCTTTGTCACCGAATGACTTGAATAGATGTTTAACTTCAATCATAGTAGGGGAGCCTCTCCCAGCCCCTCCGAAAGTAGGGGAACCCATATACTAAGGGTGGGATGTGGGAGAATTGTTAGTTTTCTTATTCTTAATGATACTATATGAAAAGTTTTCCCTGCCGTTTCTAACGAACTTCCGTTAGGCACTCCCCTCCTTGGGAGGGGCTAGGGGGAGGTTTTATCTAACTCAACATCTGCGTTAGGAACACATCGCTAAAGAGAATCAAAACGCTCGAGCAGACCACAGCATCAGTGGATGCTTTGCCCACTTCGACACTTCCGCCCTTCACGGTGTAGCCCATGTAAGACGATACACTTGAGATGATGAAGGCAAAGAAGAAGCCCTTAATAATACTCATCCACATAAACCACGGATTGAAATCATGCTGCAATCCAGCGGTGAGATCTACTGGTGTGATGATATGTGCGAAGTAGGCTGTGGCATAAGCTCCGATGATACCCGTTGCAGCAGAGAATATTACGAGGAACGGCATGATGGTCATCAAACCGAGAATCTTTGGTAATATCAGATAGCTGGCAGAGTTAATTCCCATAATCTCAAGAGCATCTATTTGCTGAGTCACACGCATGGTGCCAAGCTCTGAGGCTATGTTTGAGCCCACTTTACCCGATAGTATCAGACACATGATACTACTCGAGAACTCCAAGAGCATAATTTCGCGCGTCACATAACCAGATACCCAATGGGGCATCCAGGCACTTTGTACGTTGAGCTTTATCTGAATACAAATCACAGCTCCTATAAAGAACGAGATGAGCAACACGATTCCTATAGAATCGACACCTAATTGTGACATCTCTTTAAGATATCTTTTAAAGAACATCCTCATGCGTTCCGGGCGACTCAATGAGCGTCCCATCAGCATAAGATAATTACCGAATGTATTCAGCCACTTAATGATCAGCATGATTACCGTATTTAGTTTTGTGACTGCAAAAGTAGGCAAATAATCACAGATATAGGCAGGAAAGACATTATTTAATAGTCTTTCTCGTGTGGTTCTTGTGGGTTATAAAGCATGAGTGAAATGTCTGAAGAATGGCAAGAGGGGAGTGGTGTGCTGACTATAAATAAGCTATATTCAATGTGTTAATGCCCCCGTATATATATAAGACCGATATTTATTTTCCTTGTTTACTATCAGTTTAATATCTTTTTGTTTGCATAATTCAAATAAAATAACGAATATTGCAGAATGATTGCCACATATTCAAAGTGTCATCTATTTGCTTTCTTTATTTATTTAAATAACCCTCTAGCGTTCCTTTTACGCTATAATAAAACAAATGTGTATGATGAAACAATTACTTCTTTCAGCTTTATTCTTAAGCTGTGTGACAATTTTAAGAGCTCAAACTATTCCTAGTGAGAAGGTAGTAATCAGTGTGAAGGCTAATACCGCATCGGTTTCATTTGCTGTGCGTACGCTTGCTAATGCTCCCGTTGTCTGTGATTTTGGCTCGGATGAAGGCATTAAATCTTTTCCATCAAATACTGATGGAACCTTCACTAAGGTAGAGTACCAATTCGTAACTCCTTCTACTTCCGAGCGTACCTTTACTATTGCTGCCGACAAACTAATGACTTTGCGCATTGTACAGAGGCGTGAAGTAAATGGTGTGGTAGAGGTGAAGTCAAATGCTCTTCGTAATCTGAATGTTGATTATGTAGACCTTACTGCGCACGACAAGGTGGATGTATCTTTATGTCCTAACCTTGAAGTATTGACCTTGAGTGCTAGTGGTGTTGGCGAGATTGTTCTTCCGAAGAGTGATAACCTTGTGTCGGTGCAGGCTTCTCCAACCCTTCTTGGACAAGGATCATTGCGCCAGTTGAATAATCAAGACGCAAAAAATCTAAAGCAATTGGGGGTTACGGGGGCGTCTATTAGCAAGCTCGATGTAAGCAATAACCTTAACTTAGAAACCCTTGTATTCGCTAATCCTAAGAAAGTTCTTCGTGAGATTAATGGAGCGAAGGCTCTTCGTAAATTGCAAATGCTTGATGTTCGAGGAAATGCACTAGCCTTTGATCAAATCCCCGACCGCTATATTCAGGATTCACCAATCGAGAACTTCCGATACAGTGGACAGACTTCTTACCTTGTTCCTAAGAGTAAGGTGCAAGGATTAACAGTAGACCTTTCTTACCTTCAGTTTGCTCGTGGCATCTCAACAGCAGCCGAACGGACGGAGTTCACATGGATGTATAAACGTAATGAAACGGCTAAGTATGCTCCAGTTCCTGCTGACAAGGTGACCAATATACTTGGTGTTTTTACCTTTGATAAGTCTTTGTCGGAGGATGATGTAGTGCGTGTTTATTGCAAGATGTCGAACCCCGGCTTCCCTGGTATCGGTAAGAAGAGCAGCAATACACTCGGGACTTATATGATAAAACTCAAAGCCATCCCTGATGGTATAACTTCTGTTACGGCTTCGGATGCTGCTTTACATGTGATAAAGACTGATGATGGTTGTCGTATAGAGACCGCTACACCACAACAAGTTATGGTTTTTGATGTTAATGGAAAGACTATTTGGACTGGAAGTACACCATCAAATATAGAATTGAAACATGGTGTTTATATTGTTCGTTCAGCGTCTGGTGAGGTTGTGAAACTGGTTAAGTAATACTCGGATGTGACTCTTTGTCTCTTAAAAAACACAAACAACAAGGTGCTATATAGCCTTGTTGTTTGTTGTTTTATTAATATTTTGCTACATTTGCAAACTATAAGGAGAGGCAAGATAACAGCAAACTCGAAAGAAAAGAATAGCTATGTCAGAGACAGATAATATAGTTGTGCGTCCAGAAGAAGAGGGGAGTATCCTGCATACGGACAAGTTGGTGAAGCGGTACGGAAAGCGTACTGTGGCGAATGGTGTGAGTATAAGTGTGCGACAAGGAGAGATTGTCGGGCTGCTCGGACCGAATGGTGCCGGAAAAACAACCTCTTTCTATATGACAACAGGACTTGTTGTTCCTAATGAGGGACATGTTTATATTGACGACAAAGAGATTACTAATTATCCGGTCTATAAGCGTGCGCGGGCGGGTATAGGCTACCTTCCACAGGAAGCAAGTGTCTTTCGCAAGATGAGTGTCGAAGACAACATCATGAGTGTATTAGAGATGACGAAGCTAAATAAGCAGGAACGCATTGATAAGATGGAAAGTCTTATCCGTGAGTTCCGCCTTGAGAAGGTGCGTAAGAACTTGGGTGACCGCCTTTCTGGAGGTGAGCGTCGTCGTTGCGAGATAGCTCGTTGTCTGGCTATAGATCCAAAGTTTATCATGCTGGATGAGCCTTTCGCTGGTGTAGACCCTATCGCTGTTGAGGATATTCAGCACATTGTTTGGCGATTGAAGTTCCGTAATATCGGTATTCTTATCACCGATCACAATGTGCATGAGACGTTGAATATCACCGATCGAGCTTATCTATTGTTTGAAGGACGTATCCTTTTCAAGGGGACACCAGAAGAGTTAGCCGCCAATAAGATTGTTAAGGAGAAGTATCTGGGTACAGACTTTGTGCTGCAAAAGAAGGACTTCCAGTTGTTAGACCAGCGTAAGCGGGCACAGCAAGAGAGTGCAGAATGATGGTTGTTATAGGTTGAAAACAATGGCAAAGAGCCTATCTTCTCATGGTATTAATTATCAATAACAAAGAAATTCAGCCTTTAATAATTTGTTGTTTACATCATAAATGCTTACTTTTGCACAGCATTAGCAAGGAAGTATGGCAGAGTGACCGAATGCGCTGGACTCGAAATCCGGTATACGCCCATAGGTGTATCGGGGGTTTGAATCCCTCTACTTCCGCAGAGTTATTCGATAAATAGTGACGTAACCGCATCTTATATATATCACAAGATGTGGTTACGTCTTTTTTAATTAAGGCTTCATTCAAGGCTTCTTTCCGAATGGAAAGGAAAGAGAATGTCTTTGTTTACAAACAAAGAAAGCGTTTCCTTAATACAAGGAAAGGCTCTTCTCTATATGAAGAGACGAGGGTGTGTCAAAATAGCCACATCCTCTTGAACTTGGGGAGGCTTTTATCCTACCTGCGGTCCTGGGTTCTCCTCACTCCCCTCTCCTTTTGGAGAAGAGCCGGGAGTGAGGCCTTTTTTCCTCCTCGCAGGGTTATCCACATCCACCTGAATATCCTTCAACGCCTTACGGACAGGCTCCTTCCATGCCACCACAATATGCGGTTTCTTCAACGACTCGGCACAAACATCCTTCTCATTCGTTTCCATCTTCGAGTTAATAACCGTGCGGAATGAGAAGATGTCGCCAAGGTCAAGCGAACCGCCCAATGAAACCACCTCTTTAGTGATATTCTTCAACGTGATAAGCACATTACGCACATCACCCTCACTCAATGAAGTCTCGCGGACAATGCGCTCAACCAGCCATGCAGCGGAAAACTTACTCGGTGCTTTTGGCACTGCGCTATACGCTTTCTGTCCTTTGCGAGGACCAACTCGGAGAACATTCTCCTTTACTTTAAAATAAATCATAACTTTTGATATTTAAGGTTTTAAAATATGGGGCGCAACCACTGGGCTGCACCCCATTGATTTTCAAGATTCTTTAGTCTCTTTTCCTCCCTCCATTTCCTTGCTCTGATACTTTAACTTAAAGTCCTCCTACACTTTAACTTAAAGTCCTTCGATACTTTAACTTAAAGTCCTCTTGTACTTTAACTTAAAGTCCTCCGATACTTTAATTTTGTGTGCCAAGACCTCTGTTCTTATAAACGATTAGAGGATAGAAAGGAGGGTGTCAAAAGCACCAGTGGAGGTGTCCTGACACACGCTTCTTTCTGCTGGCGTCCAATATCAGTATCTGATAAACGGTCTTACTTTGGCAGGGATTGTTTTATCACCCAATCCAAATCCAAAGCCTGTACTATTGACAGAAATCTGCGCCTGTTTATAACTTGAGCCATCTTGACATTCGACGTCAGTCCAATAGGTTCCTGTTGGAGCTGTTCCGCCGACATCTGTAAAGGCTTTATTGAAACTAACCATATTCATTTGTGGAATATTTGGTGAAGCTCCTGTAAATCCTGTTCCAGTTCTTGGGGCAAGATAATAGAAGTTACCTAAAGTTTGAGATGATAAGGATGCATTGGGATTATGCATTTTCCCGAAACTAACTCCAGTGCTTAAAAACTCAGCTGTGGTAGGAATATACCATGTTCTCTTTGGTCGTTCATTTCCTATGATATAAACACTGTTACCATATCCTACTTTTTGATAATAGTCGAGAGCAAGTTGCCTTGCTGGTGATGAAGACGGGCTTTGATCACCTGTTGTTGGCGTAGGATACATGGAATATTTAGCACCGAATACATCAAAATAATCAGTGGCCGGGCGCTGGCTTTCTCTCCCCAGGGATGAAGACCAAATTGGTGGGGTTCCACCATTATCTGCATCTTTTAAGGCTACAGCAATACGTTCATAAGGTTCCACTACCACTCCAATAGGAGTTTTCCCAGGGTTCTGGGACAACAAACCTGCGGTCCCATCGTTAAACAAATACATCCTGTCTTTCATAAAAAGCCCTATAACTACACGGTAGCTTTTATTAGCTTCTACCAGTTTATGTGTTGCAACAGTAATAGTTTTTCCAGCCAAGCTCTTTCCATATAGTTCACCAAACGTAAAGGTCAATTTATATTCTGCACAATCAGTCATTGGTAGAACATAATCTGTGGAGTTATTATTATAGATTCCTGTATTGTCACCGACTGATATGTGATTAGCCATAGAAGCCATGAAGGAACCTTTTACGGCAACAGACTGTGATATTTGCCCCATTGTAGGATAAGTATACCCATTCGCAACAAGGTCATAAACTTCTGTTTCAGGTATTTTATTTGGTGCTGTATCTATGGTATATTTTAATTCTTCAGAAGGGTTAGCAGGCTTGTACCAATTCATTGTATTCCCGCCATAGATTCCAACAGTGCTTGTAATGACTCCTTTAAAAGGGCAATTGATAAAATTAACCCAATGAGTAATCTTGACTCCTGCGTGTTTCATCTCAAAATCAACAAACTGCTTAGGGTCTTGGTTAATAACAACCCCACGTTTTACAGTGAAGCGGGCTGTTTCTGCGTCAGCACGATTGACGGTAAACTGTGTACCATTAGCTGAAACCTTGTCGTTGAAGCATACAAAGTCGTAAGTACCGTGAGGCAGGATGATAAACTTTGCTTGTCCAGCATCAGGTGTAAAGTCAGAGCCATTGAATGTTCCCTTCAGTTCGCCCTTCTTTACGCCGCCTTGATAGGCCTGAATGGTGTAATGCGTTGGCGTGTAGATGGCACGTGTCTTAGCCTTAGGTTCTACGACATGTGTAGTGTCAGGTACAAGACTTACCTCAGCCATCCATCCGTCACCTAAGTCTTGTATCTCTGGTTTCTCTGGTGCTGCAGCACGCGTACCTGCAACCTCCTCGGCTGGTTCGTAATTCTTTTCCTTGATGGTGAAAGAGACACTTCCCATGCCCTCTTGTGTCTGTCCGTCAACGATATCCTCGCTGTTGCTGCAGCCTGCAAGCGTTATGCCCATGAATAAAGCAGGCAGCAGGAAGAATGATTTAAAACGATTGATTTTCATTATTGTCTTTTTTAATTGTTCCTTTAGTTATAACTCTCAGTGTTTCATTTTTTAGAAATCGATAACTCCACCGTCTACATCTTCGCCTTGCTCCCAGTCGCTTTCAGTTGTCTGTGGAGCATTAGGATAGACAGAAGTGCAGATGAATGTTTCTGTCTCCATTTCGTGAACGATACACTCGGGTCGTTCGTAATCTTTCTTTTCTTTCTTTTTGCTCATTGCTTTTATTGATTAAAAAATAGTTATTATTAATGATTCTCAT
>OGJT01000210.1_pt1 | contig 36438 bp, 24 predicted proteins | sample 1572331 | NCBI WGS metagenome assembly OGJT01 (sample SAMEA2582094, study PRJEB24529) | metagenome | biome: Human gut stool | place: China | collected 2011
TAGCAGAACTAAAAACAAAGGAACGCCCTTCTCCAATCGAAGAGGGCGTTTCTTCCTATCAAAGAGAGCCTTTCTTCACATCGAAGAAACGCCTTCTTTGTTCGCTAACAATACTGTTTACGCCCCTCTCCATTCGGAGAGGGGACGGGGGTGAGGCTGTAGGAGGGACGGGGGTGGAGACTTTATTGGGATGGTTGTGAGGCTTTATTGGGACGGGGGAGAGGCTGTAGTTGGGCTTTGATGAGGCTTCCTTTCCTATTTAACAACAAATCTGCTCATTTCTTTGGAGGACTTCTCAAAAAGTATTATATTTGTATTGACAAACCTAAATGGGGGTGATAACGGGAAATTAGACTCGCTGACTATGATCCTGACAGCCCTCCTTTAAAACCTAAAAGTAAGTCATTACCTATGCAAACTAAAATCCTATACTGCATAACAGGCTCTCTCGCCTTGGGAGCTTTCATACCTGCTCAGGCACAGAAGAAGCCCATGAACATCGTTTATATTATGAGTGACGATCATTCCTATCAAACGATTAGTGCCTACGACAAGCGTTTCATTGATACACCGAACATCGATTGGATTGCTAATCATGGTGTGAAATTCCAAGAGAGCTTCGTTGCTAACTCCCTTAGCGGACCCTCCCGAGCATGTATGTTAACGGGTAAGCACAGTCATGCAAATGGTTTTACAGATAACACCAAGACGTTTGATGGAGGACAGCAAACCTTTCCTAAGCTCCTTCAACATGCAGGGTATCAGACCGCAATGATCGGTAAGTGGCACCTCACATCACTGCCTACTGGCTTCAACTATTGGGACATTCTCATTGGACAAGGCGACTATTACAACCCCGATTTCCTATGTAATGGCAAGCCACTACAGCGTCAGGGATATGTAACGAACATCATTGCTGATCTCGCAATAGACTGGATGGAGAATAAAAGAGACCCCTCCAAACCCTTCTGCTTATTGATGCACAACAAGGCTCCACACCGTGTTTGGAACCCCGACACATGCGACTTGAACCTCTTTGATGATATACAGTATCCGCTGCCCGAAACGTTCTATGACAACTATGAAGGGCGTTTGGCAGCACAGAAACAGAAGATGAGTATTATCAAAGATATGGACATTGTCTATGATAATAAGATGGCAGATCACGAGCAGGAGATACACTCTGACAAGGAGTTGGAAGCATGGGGAAGACGCAACTATGAGCGTATGACGCCCTCACAAAAGGCTCAATGGGATCGTTATTATGACCCAATTATACAGAAATTTAAGGCTTATAAGCTCACCGGAAAGGCGTTAGCTGAATGGAAGTACCAGCGTTACATGCATGATTATATGCGTGTGATTCGATCGGTAGATCGCAATGTTGGACGTGTAATTGAGTATCTCCGTGAGAAGAATCTATTGGACAATACGATGATAGTCTACACCTCCGACCAAGGTTTCTACATGGGTGAACACGGTTGGTTTGATAAGAGATTCATGTACGAAGAGTCGTTCCGTACACCACTGCTAATCTATTGTCCAGGTGGGAAACAAGGCGTTGTTGATGAGATGGTACAGAACATTGACTATGCTCCAACATTCTTGGAAGCGGCAGGTGTAAAGGTTCCTTCGGATATTCAAGGGCGTTCGCTCTTGCCGTTGTTACAGGGTAAGAAGCCTGCAGACTGGCGTAAATCGCTTTATTACCATTACTATGAATACCCCGCAGAGCACTCTGTCTGCCGTCATTATGGTATTCGGACGAAGCGTTACACACTGATTCATTTCTATAACGATATAGACTCTTGGGAGCTTTATGACCTCAAGAAAGACCCCTCACAACTGCATAATATCTATGGAGAAAAGGGTACAGAGAAGCTCACCGAATCGCTCAAGAAGGAGCTAAAAGAGCTGCAAGTGCAATACAATGACCCCATAAGAAACCAATATTAGGTAGCGACCTTTGTACTTTTCAAGGACTGTTAACTATCATGAAGAAGCCTTGGCTCGGGAGAGTCAGGGCTTCGCTTTTTGACAGAAGAAGCCTCTCCCCCAACCCCTCTCCGAATGGAGAGGGGAGTAAATACTACTATTAGCAAATAAAGAGGGCGTTTCTTCGATGTGAAGAGACGCCCTTTTCATGGCAAGGAAATGCCCTTCTTGTACCAACGGAACGCCCTCTTCAAATTGAAGAAAGCGTTTCTTTAATTAAAGATAATGTCACAAAGTAGGGACAGACGCCCTCGTCTGGAAACCCCTCCCAGCCTCCCCCAAGGGGAGGAGCGCCTAATGATAACCTATTTGAATAGTTCTTTCTATCCAAAGGGATGCCACAGAGTAGGGACAGACGCCCTCGTCTGTCCGCATAAGGGAGGCTGCTTGTAATGTAAGGTGGAATATTGGAGCGGACAGACGAGGGCGTCTGTCCCTACAGGTTCTCCATTGTTTCCAACAGAACAAACAACTTGTTAACTTGTCAACTATCAACTCGCCAACTCGAAGTAATCACAATTTTGAATTATGAACTTTGAATGTTGAATTGAAGAGAAGTCTCTCCTAACTTGCTCCCGTTAGGCAACATCCCCTCCTTCGGAGGGGCTTGGGGAGGCTTTTGGGAGGCTGGGCGAAGTGTTAATTCCAGTTGATTTGCGTAATCCTACCGCCCTTCACCACCGCTGAAATCATGTATTTACGATTGGAAGTACCGCCTTGACGCTCAATGCTAAGCGTTGCAGGCACTTTAATCTTCAGTGGGGCATCATCGTCATTGCTGTCTTTTGTCACTTCAGCAGGCGACCCGAGCCGCCAATTCACCGTCTTCACATCAGCCTGATAAAGCTTATTGTGCATGTAGGACTGTATGTCCTTTGCCGTAGCACCACCCGCTCCGAGGAAGTTCAGTTGGCTGGCTACAGCCCCAGAGATCTTCTCGTTGCTCTTACTATTTATCCCTTGCAACAGCTGGCGAACTGCATTAACAGCATTAGACTTATCCGCATCAGCCACAGTATGCTTCATCAACTTCTTCAACATGGTATCGGCTTCAGTGGCATGTGCCCCATCCTTGTGCATAGCAAGGTAACCGGCGTAGGCATCCTCATCGTTCTTTTTCACCGTCATAGCCCAGTCTATCTCGTCAATCTTCGTGAGTAACTGCTGCTTATGAGGAGAGTCTGGATGTTTAGAGAGATACTCCTGCATTGCTTCCTTCGTGTTGCTTGACAGAACCTTAGCCCAGTCATCGTCCGCATGTTGCAATGCCTTGATCTGTAAAGCCACACTGTCGCGGTGCGCCTTAGGTGCATCTGGGTATTGCTTAAGGTAATTCTGCATAATAGTAGGCTCACCGCTTGCCATGACCTGGGTGTATTCTTCCTGTTCATCGTTCGCCATATTGTCCTTAATTCCTTGGTTATAAAGGAATAACAAGACGGCTGCTGTAATAACAGCAATCAGTAGCGACACAGCCAGTGAAGCGTGGTTATGCTTTTTCCCCTGCTGTTCCTCCTCATCGTCCGAAGCCTCTTTTTCCAGTCTTTCAGCTGCATCTATCACCGCTGCCTCCTTATCATTCTCCACGATAAAGTCGGCATCTACAACGTTATCATCCTCCTCGTCGTCCGTTGCCGTCGGCTCTTCCCCTGGCAAACCAGCATGAATGGGCTCGTCAATAGGCTTTCCCACGATCTCATCCTCAACCTCCTCGGGAGCCTCCTCTTCGGTAATCTGCTCTACAGCAGAAACCTCTTTCGCTCCTTGTGGATTCTCCTTTGCATCCTGTTCAGCCGTTGTCTCCCCCTTAGGAACGTTCATTTCAGTGTGATGACAATTAGGACATGAAGGCTCTTCTATAAGGTATAGCTCCCCACAATGGCTGCACTTGATGATATGCCCAGCTATTTCTACACCACAGCTGGGGCACACTGGAGCTTTATCACTCACCTGATGACCACATTCAGGACATTTAATTATCATGGATCTAACGTATTATTCAATTATTGCAAATAATTTCTTCTTCTCCTTTCAACGCGCTTCTGCTATCTTCGTCGGCGGTATCTAAGTTCGCGCATACTATGTTTTCCGAGCAAACGGCTCTTGTCGACGTACCCGTTCACACCATTGATTCGACCCTTACCAGTGTACTGCCAGGCAAGAATATCATGTCCGTCGGACAGTTCAGGCTCCTTGTTATTGTATTGCGCAATGAATAGCTTGTATCCATCCAACGCCCCCACGAGGTACCGATTATAGAAGTTTGTATAGGTATAAACCAATGGTCTCACCCCATACTCCTTAGTCATTAGCACCAAGAACGTCTGTAAGCTGTCACGCAAAGCCTGCGTACTTAGACCGCCAGTAGTCTCTATGTCAACCATAGGAATTAGGTCTTGATCCTGCGGGCGACACTGAGTTCGGAAATTGCGAAGCTGCTCTATCTGTGGAACCGATGGTCGATAGAAATGGTAAGAGCCCACATTCATACCGTAACGTTGCGCAGCCTCGATATTATCCAAGTATCGTTGATCGATTCTACCGCTGCCTTCGGTGGCTTTCAGATATACGTAATTGAGTTTGTGATTGCTGTTTGCTGCCACCGTCTCCCACCACACGTCACCTTGATAATGGCTCATGTCAAGTCCATGAATATGGCTACATGTATCCTCACATTGTATGGTGTATTGTGCTCGTAAGCCCGTGAAAGAACATAAACAGACTATAATTGATAGTAAATATTTCATTTTCATAGATGCAAAGATAGTGTTTTATGTTGACATAGAGCCTGTGTCGTAATAGATTTAAGGGCTTAGAAACGTAATTTAACGTTGTTTTTTAGACGAAAAGTACATAACAGACAGAGGATTAGCAACATCGTTTTAGACAGGAAGTATATGATGAACAGAAGTCGATGGAACACATTTTTAACACGGAATACACGGATGACACGAAGCCGCAAGGCGACACAGAGTTCCTAAAGGAACATGGGAATCCACAGAAGCGGACGCTCAGGTGCAATTCAAAATTCATAATTCATAATTCAAAATTATGATTAGTTCTGTTTGAAGTAAGGCTTTGCAGGAATGCCCGCATAATATAGTTTCAGTATAGCGAAGCAGTACCTCGTTAGCAGGAATAACAGAACTAAAAATAAAGGAACGCCCTTCTCCAATTGAAGAGGGCGTTTCCTTGCAATGAAAAGGGCGTTTCTTCACATTGAAGAAACGCCCTCTTTGTTAGCAGATGGTACTATTCACGCCCCTCTCCATTCGGAGAGGGGACGGGGGTGAGGCTTTTTCTCCTTACTTAAACGTGCGCTTCCCCTCGTGAGTAACAGGCTTGACGATGATTTCACGTTGCTTAGCTTGCGTAAGAATCTTCGTTGCAACCTGCGCAATATCTTGTTCCGTGAGGGTCTTGAAGACCGGTTCTGAACTATAGCTATCCGATGGTGACAACTCCTCACCAGTCTCTGCATAGACATTCAAAAGCCCCATCCACAACGATGGATCAGCTGTGTTCTGTTGTGCATTAGCATCTTCCTCTTGTACAGCTAATGGTACCATTGCTGCCTTGAAATCGTCGGCACTAATGCGACCTGCCTTCACATCCTCAATAAACTGATATACTAACGTGAGGACACGATCGATATGCTCCGCTGCAGTAGAGAGGTGAATACTTAGGTTCTCACTTGCTTCTGGCTGCGAATTATAAGTACTTTGCACACCAATCGTATAAGTGAGATGTTCCTTCTCACGCAACACATCGAAGTAACGACGCTCCAACAACGCACGCAACACATCGAATGCTGCCTGCTCACGATCGGTTAGTTTCTGTTTATTGGAGTATGAGATTTCAATCTCAGCCATACCTCCGTCGGTCTCAGTCTCAAAGGTATGCTTGATGACAGGGGCACTCGCTGCAAAGTCAAGTGGCGTCACTGACGTTACAGCTGGCTTACCCGAACCCTTGAGCGAAGCGATATATCGTGTGATTAACTCCCTTGCTTTCGCCTCTGGAATATCGCCCATCAGACAATAAGTGAAGCCTGATGCATCACCTAAATGCTTTTGGAACTGCTCTGCGAGTTGGTCATATTGCATTGAATGGAAGAACTTTTCATCCTGACGAGGGTTCAATGCACTCACTGGATAGAGCAACTGACGGATAGAATCCTGCACTGCCTCCATACCACTCAATGGTCGGTTGTCATAGAGATAAACGCTGCGTTGGATGTACTTATCGAATGCTGCCTTTGAAAAGTTCTGTTTCGACAGAACGAGATGGAGGTATCCGAAGAAGTCATCAGCGTTTGCAACAGCTGCAGAACCACCTATTCCGTCACTGTAATCCTCGAGTGATAGGGATAGATTCAGGTCTTTCCCTTGTAGCCATTGGGCAAGTTGATTGCGGTTATAGTTATATACTCCCGACTGCATTAAGAGCGAGCGCATAGCCGTATAGTTGGCTAACTCTGTTGCAGGAACAACCGATTTACCACCGATGGAAGAGCCTGCAAAGAAGAAACGACCCTTTGCTTCAGGTACATACTTATAGATGACTCGTGCGCCATTACTTAGTTTCCACACCTTCGATTGGAGCTTCTTTAATGTCGTCTCACTGGTTATCTTCCCTGGAACGAGATTATAATCAATGAGGTTCGTGATAGGTTTCACGTTAGCAGCCTGCGCCAAATCGTTGTTAGAAGAGGCATTCTTTAGAGCTGTATTAAACTCGTCTTCGGTGATATTCATCTCTTCCTTCGACTTTGAATAAGTAACGAAAGCAAGGTTCTTATCATCGAGTAAGTTCTTCAACCACGCATTGATATCGCTCACCTCAAGCTCTACTAAGGTCTCAAGGTTGCGACTAATCTGTGAACGGAAGTCTTTCACAGGAATACCATAGAGGTAGTTTTGGCGGAAGAGCATTAAGGCGTTATCAGGAGTTCCTAATCCCTTTGCCTCCAAGACATCCTTCATTCCATTGTACATCGCCTCTTTCTCGGCATTAAACTCCGCCTCGGTAAAGCCCTTGTCACGAAGGTTAGCACGCACGGCAAGCAACTGCTGCAAAGCAGCTTGCGCCTCCCCCTGATACGGAACCATATCCCATGCCATTTGAGAATAGTCTCTCACCAATGGAGAAAGGCTCAAGTCGGCAGCAATAAACTTCTCTTTATCCGCATTCTTCAGCATTGCGAACCGCTTAGGAGCAAGTGTATTGAAGAACTTAGTGAAGATAAATTGACGGGTGCGAGCCTCTTCCTGGGCATTACCTGGCGTTTCATAGCGTTGGTAAAGACCAAAGGATGCACTCTTATTCTCGGGGTCGATGAATCGAAGATAGAGTGGCTTGTCATTTACGGGAATGTTCCGAACCTGCGTATCAACGGCTGGTGCGAGCTTATTCGGTAATGTTTTGAAGATCGACTGAATCTTTGCTTCTGTCTTATCAAGGTCGACATCGCCTATAACAGCTATGAATTGGAGGTTAGGACGATACCACTTATCATAGAAAGCTTTTACCTGCTTCTGTTGAAAAGACTGTAAAAAATCAAGCGAACCAATAACATTGTGCGTTGCATAACCCGACTGGTTATAAACGACAGGAGCAATGGCATCGGTCAAACGGCGGTTCACGCCAGCACGATGTCGCCACTCTTCAAGGATGATACCACGCTCCTTCTCCACATCTTGTGGCGTGATTTTAATGCCATGACACCAGTCACGAAGAATCCACAATACCTTGTCATTGAGTTCGTCGTTAGTACTTGGTACGTTGTGAATAGCATACCTCGTATCATCAACACCCGTAAAGGCTTCGAAGTCATTGAGGTTATTCTTGCGAAGAAAAGACATCACTCCTGTAGGGAAATGATCGGTTGTGTTGAAGGCTAAATGCTCCAAGACGTGAGCCAAACCCATCTCATCTTTATTCTCCATGATGGCTCCCACGTTTTGATAAAGATAATATTGAGCATCGCCACTTGCCGATCCGTCATTATATATATAATAGGTGAGACCATTCGATAAGGTGCCCTTTCGCAAGCCTTTCATCTGTGCATGAGCAGGCGAAGAGACACCAAACAGAAAGCTCACGAGTAGGCACATAGCCACGCTCGTGAGGTTCTTTATGATGTTTCTAAACATATACATTCTTATTTTTCAAGTAGTTCGAGGGTAGAGAGCTTATGCTTAATTGCACTTTGCAACATCGCTTGTGGCATCTCCATGTTCTGTAGTGTGAGGGTCTCAGCAAAGGCTTGGTTGTAATACTCCCGAGCCTTCGCATAGTTCTTCAACTCACGATATGAGTCGCCAATCATTACCATGTAATTGACGCGATCCATAACTGCATTCTCCTTTTCGAGGGCTTTCTCTGACCACTGAATAGCGACTTCATGGTGCTTAGGTTTCAATACCTTGCCTGCAGCCATGTATAGATTCTGGGCAGCCTTACCATAGTCAGCAGCCTGAATATTGCTCTTCATCTTGTCGAAGTAAGTCTGCATAGCCTTAATGTAACCATCAACATCCTTATTCTTATATAGGTTGAAGAGGGCATCATTATAGAGTTTTGTCTTCTCATAAGGCGTGATTTCAGTTAGACCAATTACACTGTAAGCCTTTGCATACTTGCCTTTTACGTTCTCAACATAGTCCTTGTACTTAGCATTACCATCCTTTGCTAAGTCTTCAGCAAAGCCATCATTCGCCTCAACGATATAGTAGGCAGGAGCCTTACCAACCGCTTTTGTCCAATCGTCGAGATGGTCATTGATGAGGTCAACTATGTATTGCTTGTGTTCCTTATCATCGTCTCCCTCAAGTGCAAGAATAATCTTGTAATCATTCTCATTGATAAGTTTTAAAGGTGCTTTAGCGGTGATGTAGTTCTTATACAACTTCTGCAAACGTGTAACCCACTTGTCGGCTTCCATTCCTTCTTGCGCTTGTAAGAAAGAAGGAGCTTTGAGAAGGAGTTGCTGCTGGACGTCGAGATCATTGTTATCAGCCTTATATTTCTCATAAAGAGCTTCAAAGCTAATACTCTGACCAGCGGCTATCTTCGCTGCTTCCAATAGCTCATCTTTATTCATCGCACCCGTATTCACCGATATTGCCTTTCCATCAGGTGAGATGAAAGCAACCGTTGGGTAGGCAACTACCTTATAGTTTTTTGCGATGTTGACATTGTCTCCCTTCTCTGCATCCAGCTGTATGCTAACGAAGTGTTCATTGAAGAACTTGCCCACTTCCTCTTGTGTGAATACAGTCTTAGCCATCTTCTTACAAGGTACACACCACACTGCATAAAAGTCGACAAAGAGCACTTTATTCTCTTGCTTAGCCTTTACAAGGGCATCATTAAAGGTTCCTTGAAAGAACTGAATACCCGTTGTTCCCTCTTGCGCAAAGCTTTGGAGGGTGAAAGCAATGAGCGTAACGAGCACTAAGAAATATCTTTTTATTCTCATAATATGTGCTATTTTAAATAATAAAACATTGATTTACGATTAATAAACAGGTAACTCATCATCTGTCACAACGACCTTGAAAATGTCTTTCAACAATGCCTCGTGATCCTCGTTATAGACCTTCAAGGTGAGACGATAATGTCCGTTGGTCAACTGCTTAGTTGCTTTTAAAGAGACAATAACCTTTCCGCCCACAACAGATATCTCTCCTTCTTTATATAACTTCATAAAGAGTTCGCCTGCTGCAGGCGTATCTGCCTTCACACTGGCCAGTTCGAAGTTAACAGGATTGGTACCTGCTACACCCTGAATACTCGTTGATACGAAGGGTTGTTGCTCTATATATCGATCAGAGGTAGGGTCGATATTATGGAAAACATTGATGGAGTCTGGTGCAAAAGAAGCCCCCGCAGTACGGAGATAACCCACTTTCATCTTGCTGCATGACATCATTAAGCCCACAGCAAGTAAAGTTAGACAAACTAACGCTATACTATTTTTTATTCTTTTCATACCTTAAAAGTCAGTTAAACTAAAGTTATAATCAAGTGAATGAACCACTCCTGTTTGTGTTTCTATATTACAAGAAGCAACGTGAGAGGTCTTGGTTGTGGTGGGAGAAACCAAATAGATCTGTAAAGGACCAGCGTTAGGTACACCATCGTAAGACTCCCGGAAGGTATAAATCCATAGTTTCTCACCTGATGCCATAGTAAATGTTTCACCGCCTTTACCTATTGGGTTAGAGGCATCAGAAGACTTAGTACCAGTCTTGAAGTCGTCTAACATGATATGTTTATGCGGTAAGAGGCAATTCAAAATAAACTTCTTACAATCACTAACAGGTATCTCTGATACGCTTGTCATACCATTCTTATAGAGGTAACGACGAATGCTATGATTCGTTGGACCAAAGAAGGTGAAGTCCTTACCATACTGACTTGTACCTTGAAAGAGGCTTACGAGTTGCGCACGTTCAGCCATTTCGCATAACATACTCCAGTTGTAAGAATCGGTTTTGAAGTAGTCCCACATGCTTGTCTCATGTTTGCCGTTAGCAAGACCAGTATCATCAAAATTATAATCGGTGCAACTTGACATCATTCCTAACGTCAAGCAGAGTACCACAATATATATTATCTTTTTCATTATTCAACCTTTTTAGGGTTCGTAATAGAACCTATTTACTTATAAGCCTGCCAATAAGGTTTCTGTCTCAACTTGTTGTTTATGATGTGACCATCCTTATCTTGCCATGCATCTGTAGGTAATGGCAAGAAGAGAGCACCACCTTGTATATCTTGATTGGTCAATAGTTTGAACTTACCATTGAGCTCTTCTTTGACATAACCATTGCGTATGATGTCAGCATAACGAGCATCATTCTCACCTATAAACTCTTTCTCTCTCTCAAGGAAGATAGCCTTCTTCAAGCCTTCAGTATCATAGGTTGAAGGATAGAGAAGAGCACCGGCACGAGCACGAATAACATTCAGATCGGCAATAGCATGCGCATCGTCACCCAACTTCTGATAGCATTCTGCACGCAAGAGATATAAGTCTGCCAAACGCCAATAGACGTAGTCTGCATCAATGGTACGGTAGCTGTAACCACTTGGCGAGAACTGGTCAGGATCCATGATAGCCTTGCGGAACTTGTACATAATGGCATATTCTTGTCCATCAACCTCATGGCTTGTACCCCAATCATAGAAGAATGCGTGCAAACGCTTGTCTGTTGCATCAGGGAAGAGAGCCTCAACAGTAGACTTATAAAGCTGACATGGCGTCTCTGATGGTAGGTCGGCTAAGGTCTGATCGCTCCTCACTGGCCAACTAACAAAGTTACGTGCTATCTCATTAGGAGAGGCTACATTCTCTGAACGCGTCTTATCGAAATAGAGGCTAAAGATGGCTTCTGGGTTCGGACTCTTCTCATTGGAAAGATACTGGCAAAGCTCCTCTGGCGTGCTACACAACCGATAAACTCCATCCTTACCAGCTATGACATCGGAAGCATACTTGATAGCATTCTGATAGTCAGCCTGTGCATCGTTATTTAGATGATAAAGCCCCGTTATGCTCCCTCTCCAGGCATAGATTTGCGCTAACAAGGTTGCAGCAGTACCCTTGGAGGCTGTCTGACGCTCGGTGATAGCCACTCCGTTAATGTCTTTCAACTTATCCCATGTTGGCAAAAGGTCTAATGCTTTCTTCGCATGATCAATCGCTGTGTTGAGAACATCAGCTTGTGAAGACTGGTCATAAGCCTTAATAACAGAAGAGTTCTCTGTTATAATGGCATCCCCATAACGCTGTGCAAGAAGGAAATAAGCCAATCCCAATGCAAATTCGGCTTGTCCCTTGTGATAGTTCGCACGCTCTTCTGGGAGGTCCTTTGTACGATGGATATTATCTAACAATAGGTTTGATTCAAAGATAAGATCGTACAATCCCTTCCAAGAATAGTCGTTTGAAAGAACCGTCCGAGGGTTCCATTCGCGCAACTGAGTGTTCGACTGCACATTATCAGCTAAGACTCCAGCCATTGACAAGACGAAGTTACTGCCAATAGTTGTGTTGATGTAATATTGTATGGAGGTCGTTGTCGCATTCAACTCCTTCTCTTTGTTGAAAGAGTTTACGTATGTCATACTATTCTCCGGCTCGATATTGAGGTTACATGAAGAGAGTAGAGAGCATGCAAGAACAGACCCAAATATGATTTTTCGCATTGTCTTTAGAATTTTAAATTAATGCCTAAAGTAACCTTTCTGTTCAATGGATATTCACGTCCATCGTCCTTTCCTGTATAAGGATCGATTACTTCTGGATCTACTCCAGAATAGTTAGTTAAGAGGAAGAGGTTCTCTCCGCTAAGGTAGAGATTAGCCTCTTTTATAAAGGTCTTCTTCAACCAGTTCTGTGGGAACTTATACCCCAGTACAAGTTGCTTAAGGCGTAAGAAGCTGATAGTCTCTATGTTTGAATCAACGTTACCATCAAATTGTCCGATGTAATCCTTATCTGCGAACTCCAAAGAAGGATATTTCGCATTACGGTTGTTGGTGGTCCAGAAGTCGTGAATATTAAACTTATTCATGACAACCCCAAACTCCTTTGTGAAGCTAAAGGCACTGTTCTTGACCATGTTCATTACCTTGCGACCAAGGGTGTAACTGAAGAGTAAGTCGAGACTAAAGCCGTTCCATTCTAAGTGACTATTGATACCACCATAAGCAGCAGGAAGTGTGCTACCAGCATAATAGAGGTCTTTATCATCGATAACACCATCATAGTTCTGGTCTTTAATCTTTCTTCCACCTACACGCAAAGGGTTATTTGCTGATTGGAAATACAATGGCATCAACTTACCAGAGGCGTTACGATACATTGGAATATCCTCTTCGCGCTGCACAATTCCCTCATCCTTGTAAGTATAAATACCATAGACTGGACGACCAAGAACCTTATCGTTCAAGTCTTCTCCATTATAGGTTTTACGCAACATATTGCGGTTGTGTGAGAGATTGAAGCCCACTGTCCAGTTCCACTTCTTATTGCGGATAACATCATAAGAGGCTTCAAACTCAATTCCCTCATTAGAGATTGCAGAGGCATTATCCCACATGCGAGATGCGAGGAAGACGTTACCAGGAAGATAAGACTGCATCAAGAGTTTGCTTGAATACTTATAATAATAATCGAGCTTGAGCTTCAAACGATAGTCTAACATCTGAAGATCGAGACCAAGGTCATACTGATCACTCTCTTCCCAAGTCAACTTTGGATTCGCCATGTCTTGTGGTATCAATCCGAGGGAACCGTTATAGACATTACTTTCTGACATAATACCTAAGGCTAAGTAAGGCTCTTGGAACTTCTGTCCGGACTTACCCCATGAGGCGCGAATCTTACCAAAGCTCAACCACCAAAGCCGCTTCATAAAGCGTTCCTCACTGAATGCCCATCCTAGACCTACCGATGGGAATGTACCCCAACGAACGTCCTTTCCGAACACACTTGACCCATCGGAACGAATGGACAATTCCGCCATGTAACGTTTCTTATAGCTATAGGCTGCACGTCCCAAGAAGCTCATCATGGCTTGTTCCTGTTTATCAGTTCTGAAACTCTGAGCGGCTCTTATCGTTCCATTATCATTGAAGAGTGAAGGCCATCCTTCGCCTGCATACTTAATAGAATTGGTTGGACCACCCTTTGCAGTACCATTCAAGTTCTGCAAGAGTTCGTAGTTATAGGTCATACCAGCCATCAACTCCAACTTTTGATCATGTGGGAGAAGGAGGTTATAAGTCAATATATTCTCTGTCTGTATATTGGTCATTGCAATGTTTGCAGCCTGTATCGCCGACTTGAGGTCATAGGTCAGATAGTCTGGCGTAAAGCTGTAGACACGTGTGAAATAATGGTCGAGAGAATAAGTTGAAGAGAATTTCAAGTTCTTAAGAATATTGTAATTGAAACCTAAACTCAATCGAACATTATAGTTAGAATTCAACTTGTCAATATCACGTAATTGCCTTAATGCCACACGCTCTGCCGTACTTCCCTTACCTGGCAACAATGTGGATGTGCGCTTCGGATCGAAGGTCAATCCTTGAGCACGCCCCGCATCGGAGCCTGCCTGTTGGGTTGCATAAGAGAGATTAATACGTGTGAAGGCACTCAACTTGGTGGAGAGATTGAAGTCAAGATTACTCAATAAGCTATAACGACGGAAGTTGGAACTGATCATGATACCTGTTTCGTCATAGACACCACCATTCACCATATAACGGAGGTTATCGGTTCCACCTGCCAACTGAAGGTCGGCTTTGGTCACACGACCTAAACGGAAGGCATATTTCCACCAGTTTGTTCTATTATTATAAAAGGTGTTCAACGAGTCTTGAGCTATAGCAGGTAAACTGCGATCGCTATTAAGCACCTGACCATTGCGCCATAAGTAGTCATACGAACCATCGTATTCTGCATCCCAACCATAGGAGTCTTTGTAAGATCCTGGATTAATCAGTCGGTCGGTTGTATAGTCATAATGAGACGTACGTTGGTTCTTTGCCAATAGCAAAGCAATATCGCGCTCTCCCTTACCAAGCGTCTGTAATGGTGTGCGTGGTAACCAAGAAAGCGACTGAGAAACATTCACGCTTACCTCTGTACGCCCTGACTTTCCTTTCTTTGTAGTAATCAGAATCACACCATTACCAGCACGCGAACCATAGAGCGAAGCCGATGCTGCATCCTTCAACACCTGTACTGACTCGATACTTGAGGGGTCGAGGGCTGACAAAGGATTGATACCCCCCGTATTCGCATTACCTGTACTATTGACAGGAACACCATCGATAACGAATAACGGACTACCATCATTCACTCCTTGTTGATTCAAAGAACTAAAGCCACGAATCGTGATTCGAGAGCCACCACCGCCTGGCGAACCGGAAAGGTTGGTAACATCAACACCCGCCATACGACCTTGCAAAAGATTCTCAAGGCTGGCTGTCGGAGCTTTCTGCAAGTCTTCCACCTTCACAGAGGTTATCGCGCCCACTTGCTCACGCGTGTTACGCTTACCATAAGCAACCACTGTCACCTCACCCATCGTATAAGCCGAAGAAGGCAAAACAACATTCATTGGTTTACCAGCGTGATACTTTAAGTTCTTACTCTCATATCCCACACTGGAGAAGCTAATCATGCCCTCCTCCTTCTCTACAGGCATTGAGAAGTTGCCATCAATATCGGCAATAACGCCCTGTGACGTTCCTTTAATCTGAACGGTGGCGAATGGAATCCCCGCACCATCCTTGTCTTTCACCGTACCACTCAATGTGAACTGACCCTGAGTGGCGTTCTTCATCTTAAAGACATTGATGTCCTTCTCACTCACATTATAAGTGAAAGGAGTGTGAGAAAGCAGACTTTGAACGGCTCCCAACTCATCGACTTCATCAAAAGAGATGGTCAATAGCAATGAATCGTTCCGTACATCATCCGTGTAATTAATCTTATAATCGCCCTTCGTAGCGATAAAGTCTAAGATTTCCGCTACCCCTTTATCCTTGAAAGAAATAGAGAACTTCTTGCCAACCACCTGTGAGAAGGCTGGAGAAGTCCACGAAATCATCAAGAAAAAGGTAGCAAGGAATAACAAAGAAGGCAATTTCTTCCGTATTCCTGACATGTGTTGGTGATACTTCATTGAATCGTTTTATTGTTTTACTAAATTATGATATCTAAATCAGGCAAGGTCGAATACTTTACTTCAATATAAAATAATAACTCCAGTCCGCCTACTTATCACCGTTAGAGAATACCCATTAGAAAGATTCCAAAACAAATGACCTGCAAATATAAACATATATTTTCACTTATCAAGTAAATGTATGCAGTTTTTTTTCATTTATAACCTTATATATGAAAGGAAAGAACAAGCTGAAACAATAATTATAAATGATTAGAGAGGAGGTAGAGACTGTCAAAATGATAATTTATATCCCATAGAATTGAATAAAACTTATTCCTTCTATGTGAAATATACTTTACAATCCATTTTCTCATTATAGACTTACTTTAAGACAAATATAACGTGAAATCAAGAAGAATACTACCTTTTTAGAAAAAAGTACTATCGTTTTAGTGAAAAGGTACTATCGTTTTGATGAAAAGGTACTATCGTTTTAGGCAAAAAGTACCTCCGTTTTAAGCAGAAAGTACCTACTTTCTATATAAAAATAGGCTTATTTTGACAGAATTTGTACACAATTCTCTATCGGAAGATAGCTCCATTACGCACAACTCATTATCTATCAATTTCTTACAGCAACCGTCTTTTCTTCCTCCATAATTCGTGTATTTACAGAGAAGGGCACAGCTTGCTGAAAAAAACACCAAAATGAGTACTCCAATTAGCAGTATTTTATTACAAAACAGCTTATATCATTTCTATATTTCACCTATAATTTGTCAGTCATACCAGCACCTGAAAAATAAGAAATAACCCCGTTTAATAGCTTCATTATCCTTTGATTCCGTCTCAACCATTATAAACTAATTTCATCCTCAAGCATAAGAACTTTAATTATTTTCAGTATCTTTGCAAACTAATAAACAAATATAGTAACATAAAAGACTAATTAATGAAGAAATCAATTCGCTTAGTTCTCTTTGTAATAACATTAGGTTGCAGTGCGTTAATCTCTTGCGGAAATGACAATAAGACTATAGAACCAGATAAACCGACTACTCCAACGGAGGTAAATCCTCTGAATGTATTTACAGGAGGGGTGCCACTTAGTTATGGTGAATATAATATTCTCAAGAACGTCAAGGGGCAGGTTTCAGCCATTCAAGCTAATAATGGTGATGAGAAAATCACCTTTGAATATATGGAATCGACGTCTAACAATGCTAATACACCTAATGTCGTTATGACGTTGGAGAGTAAAGAAGAGAAGCTAATACTCTATCTCTTCCTTAATAAGGAAGGCTTTGTAAAACATTGCGACGAAACCGAATATCATCGAGATGATTTATCACAAAAAGAAACATGGGACTTCACCTATAACAATAATGGGCAACTGCTGACTATGTTCCGTTCGGAAGGAAACGAAAGAACAACGATCAAATATGAGGCGGGGAACATTGTGTCTACAACAGAGAAAGCTGTCAATGGAACCCGAAATAAGACTCACAAGGTTTATTATACTTCGCAGTCTGTCCCATCACCTATCGTAAACAAGGGATGCATTATGCTGTTTGACACCACATTGGGGATCGATATGGACGAGATGCAATATGCCTATTTCGCAGGCTTATTAGGTAAAGCAACAACACATCTACCTGTTCGATTAGTCGGTAACGAAGGAGAGGAAGAGAGTTTCGCATGGCATTTGAACGCCTCTGGTTATCCTACTTCCATGGTTAGAAGTCATGCTCCTAACTGGACAAATACATTTACTTGGTAAACAGAGAAGAGTTTTCTGGGGTATTACCTATGGATATAGAACAAGGAAAAGGTTGCCAGCATGTATAAAGTCATAACCTCCTTTTTATTATTCTTCACTTCTACTCTATATGCGCAAGAGCCTATCTTGGTTAGTGCATATATAGTAGACCGATATCCAGCACAGATACTGAAAGTTGCAGGAGACTATAAAAAGAAGCGCTACTTCTTTATTCGATCTATCAATGGGAAGTAAGATTAATAGGGAAGCCATAGAGTGTTTACTGATAAAAGGATGTGCCACAGATGAGTAATGATCATCCTTATCTGACGAAAGAATCATAATTTCCACCACGAAGTAACATTGGGAAGTGTCGTCGATAAGAGTAAAGAGGATAGCAGTCAGCCTCATCCGAAGCTGTAAAATCATACTGATGAGTGGCTTGATATTGCGCAGTTGAATTGTGTTCTCCTACATACAAGTTCATTAAACAGGGCTGACCAAAAGACATTGCGATAAGTATATTGTAATAGTACTTATACCCTTGTCCTGCCATATAGCTTAATTCTAATCCTTCTTCTCCTGCTCTTAAATCTTCAAAACCGAACGAGTCATCTCCCTCAGTGTTACGGATAACATTAGCATATACCCATCTCTTCCCTTTGTATTCAATGATAAGTAGGCGGTCAGTATAGACTGGATTTGTGTTACTATCAGCACCTGCTATCATGGTGACAGGCGACAATATCATTGCATACATCCCTCGGAATGTAGCTTCCGAACACTTCACATAAAAGTTAGAAATCGTAAAACCTCTCCATTGATAATAGCCCTTGTTGTCTTTGGGGACGGAGATTCTTAGTTGTATGGTATCGTTCTGAAAGTTCATAAGATGTTGAATAGGTTTATTCAAATAATTAGCAACGGTGTCAGCAGTCATATCATAACCATCTTCATCTAATGTATTATGTGACATTCCATTACTAATTGCAATCGTATCAGGCTGGAAAACTAATGCCAGACAGTTACTTGTTAGCATCAAAAGGAACATTAATAGCTTATATTTCATTTCTATTTGACATTTAGGGTACCACTATCTATGCGCCAAAGATATAAAAAAAACAGATAAAACAAGCACTCGCTCCTCTTTTTTTCACTGATATATTCCAAAAGATATAGGAATTAGTAGCACACGAAAGGAGGATGTTATTGATATTTTACACAAATGTATAATCTTTGCAAAGGGCAATTCTGATTGTCCGATTGGAATCTAACATAATAGGAAATAATGAATAAGAAAATTTATTTTGCAGGTTCTGCTTACTTCAAAATGATTCCTTACGAGAAAGAGGCAGATATCTATTCCGCTCTTGATGGAATTTTGAAGTAGGGACAGAAGGCTCTGCTTATAATTCACAATTCATAATTCACAATTCAAAATTGTGGTTAGGTAGAGTGGACGAATATACGAGTGGACAAGTAAACAAGTTATTAATTCTATTGGGAAAGGTACCACAAAGTAGGGACAGACGCCCTCGTCTGTCCGCCCATTTACCCCGATTAGTTAACAAGCAGACATCTGTTTATCGGACAGACGAAGGCATCTGTCCCTACTGGTTTGTATCTTTTCCATCTAAGGAGGGCGTTCCTTTGTATCAAAGAGAGGCTTTCTTTGTATCAAAGAGAGGCTTTCTTCATGGCAAGGAAACGCCCCCGTTATAATGAAGAAAGTACCACAAAGTAGGATCAGGCTGAACATCTGTTCTACTTCTGGGTACTATATACAACTGAACAAATAACTTGTTTACCCGTCAACTTATCCACTCATCCACTCGAAGTAATCATCATTTTGAATTGTGAACTTTGAATTTTGAATTAGACTTAATAGTCTTCTCTATTCCTTCTAATCGAAAAATAATTCTACAAAAGTATTGCGGACAAGGCAAGATGCGGAGAAGTTCATCGTTGGATGCTATGATGGTTGGGAAAGCGGAGCGGCTTTGCTCTATTGGGATGCAGGTTCTGACTTTGCTTACAACAACTTCCCTTGGGAGGGATTCACCAACATTGGCAATGGTTCTCTGTCCCCTTCTGATCCCGGATGGTCATTCTATAACTTCGTTATCATTGGTCGTTGCAACACCGTTTTGGATAATATTGATAAGTGCAACATTAGTGATGAAGCTATAAAGAAAGACCTTATTGCCCAGGTGAAAGCCATTCGTGCTTATAGTTACTTCCGTATGGGATTCCTTTATGGAGGCGTTCCTATCGTGAAGAAGTTTACGAGTGCGAAGGAGGCGCAAGTGCCTCGTAATACCGAACAGGAGGTGAAGGACTATGTTTTCAAAGACTTGGAAGAGGCTATTGCGGACATCAATGCTACACCAACTTCACGTGGTCACATTGCTAAGGGAGCTGCTTTAGCTATCAAGATGCGTGCTGCTCTCTATTGGGGCGAGTACCAGAAAGCCAAGGAGGCAGCGCAAGCTATCATTGACTTAGGGCAATATCAGCTTGAAAGCAATTATGCAGATCTGTTCAAGTTAACGGGTCGGAACTCAAATGAAATTATCCTTGCAGTACAGCATAAGTCGGGTACTTACCCATTAAGTACCATCGGTCAGTTGTATAACAATGGTGATGGAGGTTGGTCGTCAGTAGTTCCTACCCAGAAGTGTGTGGATAACTATGAGATGAGTAATGGCTTGACGATTGATGAGGCAGGCTCCGGTTATGATGCAGCACATCCTTTCCATGGTCGTGACCCACGTATGGCAATGACGATTTTGTTCCCCGGTTCTGACTGGGATGGCGGAGTCTTCAATACTTTGGATGAGAACTTGAATGGCAAGAAGAACCCTAATTACCCTTCAAATGCCGCTAACTCATCTAAGACAGCACTCACTTGGCGTAAGTATTTAGACCCGAAAGACCAATATGCAGACGTGTGGGATACGGAATGTAACCCAATTGTTTTCCGTTATGCAGAGGTACTTTTGACATGGGCTGAGGCTGAGAACGAGTTGAACGGACCATCGGCAGCTGTCTACGCAAAGATTAATATGGTAAGACATCGTGCTGGAATGCCAGACGTAGACCAGTCTAAGTATAACACAAAGGAGACCCTTCGGGAACTCATTCATCGTGAGCGTGGAGCAGAGTTTGCAGGTGAAGGACTTCGTCGTGCAGATATCTTGCGATGGAAGAAAGATGGGAAGATGTTAGCAGAAAACGTTTTGAATGGTGAATTGGTTCGAATCACTGGTACGGTAAACAATGCTGTTACTGATCCAACCATGCGTGCCACAGTGAATGGAACACGTAAGATTGAGGATCGAACATTCAAACCATACAATCGTTATCTGCCTATTCCTCAAAAGAATATATCGGATAATCCGAAACTAGAACAAAACCCAGGTTACGCAAAGTAAGATCATTTACTTATATATTAAGGCGGTTAGTAGATTTTGTCTAGGCATCATGCGTAACGATGCCTAGACTTTTTAGTTCTGGTAATGATGCTCGTTTACTTTGCTTATTGCGGTAATCTTGTTACGCTTATTGTCGTACTTTACTTTGGTAATAGTGCTAATTTGCGCCATTAACGGTATTAGTTAAATCCAGAAAATACGATAGGTTATTTCAAAATCTTTGCTAAGAAAGGGGCTGTGTGACTCTCTTTATTCTTGGCAACTGCCTCTGGAAGACCTGCTGCAAGGAGCCTTCCACCATTGCGACCACCCTCTGGTCCCATGTCAATGATGTAGTCGGCGAGCTTGATAACATCGAGGTTATGCTCAATGATGAGTACCGTGTTGCCACGATCCACTAGCTTTTCTAGGACATCCATAAGGATGCGGATGTCTTCAAAATGCAGTCCCGTTGTTGGTTCGTCGAGGATGAATAGCGTCTTACCCGTATCCCTCTTCGATAGTTCCGTAGCCAGTTTGACACGCTGACTCTCGCCTCCCGATAGCGTTGTTGAGCTTTGTCCGAGTTTGATATAACCCAATCCAACGTCCTGCAAAGCCTTTATCTTTGGTAGAATCTGCGGTACATTCTCGAAGAACTCCACGGCCATGTTGACCGTCATATCTAGTACATCTGCAATCGACTTACCCTTGAATCGCACCTCAAGAGTCTCCCGATTGTAACGCTTACCATGGCATATCTCACATGGAACCATTACATCCGGAAGGAAGTTCATCTCGATAGTCTTGTATCCATTACCACCACATGCTTCACATCTTCCACCCCTTACGTTGAAAGAAAAACGCCCTGGTTTGTAGCCTCGGATCTTAGCTTCTGGGAGGTTGACAAACAACTGTCGGATGTCAGAGAATACCCCCGTATAGGTTGCGGGGTTGCTACGTGGGGTGCGCCCGATAGGACTCTGGTCCACATTCACCACCTTATCTATATTGTCAATGCCCTCTATCTTCTTGTAAGGCATGGGTCGTTTCAATGAGCGATAGAAGTGTTGTGAGAGGATAGGTTGCAATGTTTCGTTGATAAGTGTACTCTTTCCAGAGCCCGAAACACCTGTTACAACAATCAATTCACCTAGTGGGAAGGTTACGTCAACACCCTTTAGATTATTGCCAGTGCAGCCTATCAACTTGATAGACTTCCCATTTCCTTTGCGTCTTTCAGTGGGTATCTCTATCTTACGTTCACCATTGAGATACTGTGCCGTGAGCGTGTGCTTCTTGAGCATATCTGCCGGTTTCCCTTGGAAGACGACCTCTCCTCCTTTTCGTCCAGCCTTTGGACCGATGTCAACAATCCAATCGGCAGCACGCATCATGTCCTCATCATGTTCCACAACGATCACCGTGTTACCCATGTCGCGCAGTTCTTTTAGGGAATTGATAAGTCGCTCGTTGTCACGTTGATGCAGTCCGATAGAAGGTTCATCGAGGATATAAAGCACGTTGACAAGCTGCGATCCAATCTGAGTGGCTAGTCTGATACGTTGGCTTTCACCGCCTGATAACGTTGCACTTTGTCGATTGAGAGCCAAGTAATCAAGTCCCACTTCCAATAGAAAGTTAATGCGTTTGCGTATCTCCTTCACGATCTCTGTGGCTATAACTCGCTGTTTTTTCGTCATGTGTTTCTCGACATGATCAATCCAATCCTTCAGTTCGCTGATATCCATGTTGGCAAGTTCAGCGATGTTCTTATCCCATATCTTATAGGATAAAGCCTCCCGATTGAGTCGCTGCCCATGGCATTCTGGGCAAGTAACCTCGGCTATGAACTGGTCAGCCCACTTCTTCCCGGCAGCCGAATCATCACTTTCCATGATTGTGCGGAGGTATTTGATGATGCCATCAAAGGATATGAAGTAATCCGAAGAGGTGTGAACAAGTTCCTTGGCAATCTTTAGTTTCTCCAAAGAACCGTATAGAATCTCATCCATACACTCCTTGGGAATGTCTTTAACGGGTGTTTTTAAGGTACAATCATACTTCTTCAACAGGGCTTCAATCTGCCAGAATATCATCTGATTCTTATACTTCCCTAATGGAACGATAGCCCCTTCATAGATATTCAAAGCGTCATCGGGAATCACTTTCTTTAGGTCGATTTCATCAATTACACCTAGTCCTTTGCAATGCGGACAAGCCCCTTCTGGCGAATTGAAAGAGAAGATGTTGGGGGCAGGATCTTTATATGCAATACCCGTAACAGGGTCCATGAGACGTTTAGAGAAGTAATTTGCTGCATGCGTCTCATTATCCAGTATCATAATCAAACCATCGCCTTGTTTCATCGCAGTAGCGATAGTTTTCGATAGACGTTCACGTTGGGTGGCATCTTCCGTGTCGCTGAGTTTCATCTTATCAATGACCACTTCGATGTTATGGTTCTTGTATCTATCCACCTTCATACCGCGTGTGAGTTCCTCAATTTCACCATCTATACGGATGTAAAGATAGCCCTTTCGCCGCATTTGTTCAAATAGTTCGCGATAGTGACCCTTACGGTTTCGAACCAAAGGAGCCAATATGTAGATCTTACGTTCACGATAGTCAGCCATGATCATATCGACTACCTTCTCCTCAGTGTACTTCACCATCTTCTCCCCACTCATATATGAGAAGGCCTCACCAGCACGTGCGTAAAGCAAGCGAAGATAGTCATATATCTCCGTCGTAGTGCCCACTGTGGATCGAGGATTCTTATTTGTCGTCTTCTGTTCGATAGAGATTACAGGCGAGAGTCCCGTTATCTTGTCCACATCTGGGCGCTCCATATTACCGAGGAAGTTGCGAGCATAGGCGGAGAAGGTCTCTATGTATCTTCGTTGACCCTCTGCGAAGATGGTATCAAAGGCTAGAGAACTCTTCCCCGAACCCGATAGTCCAGTGAAGACAGTGAGTGAGTTGCGTGGAATAGTTATGTCTATGTTCTTCAGGTTGTGTACTCTTGCACCGAAGACTTCTATCTTTTCGTTCATATCTGTGTGTTGCTTATAAGATAAATAATGGTGAGTTATGAATGAGGGGTGATGAGTTAGGAATTATCCTAATGATGAATTATGAATGAGGAGTTGTGTGTTTAGGGTGTTAATTGGTTGTATCCCCTTAGCAGATTGACGTCGCGCCGAATATTAAAACGCCTTCCGTCAGCTCCTTTTGCCGTCACATTCACAAAGTAAGTGCCCTCAGCTACATCCTTACCTTTATACTTTCCATCCCATCCACCAGCAGGGTCTGTCCACTCATAGAGCTTCTGTCCCCATCGATTGAATATAATTGCTTTGAACTCAATGATACTCTTGTAGCCTGTTTTCGCTCGATAGATATCATTGATACCATCGCCATTTGGAGTGAAAACATTAGGCATTTGCAAGCTGCTTTCACTAATAGATACGCTTATAGGATTATAACGAGTTGTGTCTCCATTGAGTATCTCGTAAAGCACAATCTGTGTATTACCTGCCTTCGTGAAGGTGTATTCTGTGTCTTCTTCATAACGTATCAGAAAAGCCTCACGAGGGCTTGTTTGTGCAAAGAAATGCCATTCATAATGCGTTGCAGGGTCATTCGTTGTAGGCGCATTAGCCTTTAGTTTCATCGTTAAAGGTGCCGATCCAGTATAATTATCACCTGCATTTATCGTCATGATTTCGCCATTCTCATCGTTATAAGAGCCTGTTGGCTGGCAATCCTGTGCCTTTGTATAGACCGTGACAAGCATTGACAAAACCAGTAATAAGAATCTTGTATATTTATCTCTCATCTCTTTTACCTTACAATTCAACGTCTCCAAAAGGATAATCGTGCAAATATAAGCATTTTTTCTCACACCTACAAGCAAAACAGAAAAGCGATGGTTGATATACAAGAAGCCATTATCTATTTTACGTTTTTTTGCTATCTACACCTGTTGATTACAGATTTCTTTTGTATATTTGCACATGTATTTGCATATAAGTAACAGTTTGTAATCTCAAAAGACATGTGCATAAAAAACAGTTTAAGATATCTCTTGTTGCTATTCACCATAATGATTAGTTGTAGTGTGATGGCTCAGAATGTTGTATGGCGTGATCAACATCAAGTGAAACGTAAGGAGACTATATTCGGAATAGCCAAAGAGTACGGTGTAACTATCCAACAGTTGATAGACTCCAATCCGATTATGAAGACCGCAGGATATGAGTTGAAAAAGGGTGAACTCATCCTTGTTCCGTTTGCAAAAGATGGTGATATCCGTCCTGATGGGTCGATTATGGGCAAGACTGTAAAGCCTTCCAAAGCCGATAAAGAGGCTAAGAAGAAAGGCGCAAATGCGGCTGCTATCGCAAAACAAGAGAACGCTATTCATGTTGGAATCATGCTCCCTCTCCATAATCAAGATGGTGATGGCAAGCGCATGATAGAGTTTTATCGCGGTGTGCTGTTAGCCCTCAATGAGATGAAGAGTGAAGGGATTACAACCGACGTACATGCTTGGAATGTTCCAAAGGACGCTGACATTCGTACTACTTTATTAGACCCTAATGCCTCAAAACTTGATCTCATCTTTGGTCCTCTCTACTCTGATCAGGTGAAGCCATTGGCAGACTTCTGTCGAGCACATGGCACAAAGCTCGTTATCCCATTCTCAATAACAGGTAACGAAGTAGAGAATAACTCTAATATCTATCAAGTTTATCAGACCGAGGAAAGCCTCAATAGCAAAGCAATTGCTTCATTCTTAGAGCGTTTCCAAAAGTCTCATCATCCTGTATTCATTAATTGCAACGATGCAAGTAGCCAAGTAGGCAACTTCACCTCATTGTTGCGTAAGCAGTTAAACATACTGAAGATTAAGTATGACCTTACTAGTTTGAAGTCTTCCGCAGCCGACTTTGCAAAGCACTTCGATAAGACTCGCCCTAATGTAGTTGTCCTTAACTCGGAGAAGAGTCCGCAGTTAAATGAGGTATTTGCCAAGTTAGCACAACTCAAGAAGACTAATCCTGGTATCGCAATAGCCCTCTTTGGCTATAATCAATGGTTCGTTTATCAAGATTACGACTTGGATAACTTCTTCAGATATAACACTTACATCCCTTCCACCTATTATTATAATAAGTCGTCAGAGAGGACCAAGTCGCTGGAAGCTAAGTATAATGAGCAGTATGACGAACCAATGGCTAAGCAATACATACCCCGTTTGGCACTCACAGGTTACGATCAGGCGCAGTTCTTTGTACGTGGAATTAAAGCACAAGGAAAGGACTTCAAGGGTGTATATAGTGATGTGAAGTATCGTCCACTACAAACTCGTTATAACTTCGAACGCGTAGGGCAGGGAGGATATATCAATAACAACTTCCAGTTGATACACTTTACTACTGACCAGAAGATGGAGAATCTCGTTTATTAACCATCGTTGGTACAGCTGCTTATAATATGAGAAATAAGACATTAAGCATATTCCTTCTACTCTTACTTGTGCTTCCTATGCGTGTTGCAGCACAAGTGGGAGAACATCGTGACGACCTTTCCATTGGCGTTAATGGCGGTTATGTCCTTTCTAATGTGGGCTTCAGTCCAAAAGTATCACAGTCTCTTCATGGGGGAATAACAGGTGGTTTGAGTGTTAGATACGTATGTGAAAAGTATTTCAATACCATCTGCTCCATCTATGGAGAGGTCAATTACGCTTCTATCGGATGGCAGGAAAAAATACAAACAAGCACTGATCAACCTGTTATCAACGCCAACGGACAAGCGGAGAAGTACTCTCGAACAATTAACTACATACAAATTCCAGTCTTTGCACACCTTGCTTGGGGCAAAGAGCAACGTGGTTTCAACTTCTTTGTACAAGCTGGTCCACAGATAGGAATCTATCTGAACGAGTCAACCAACATGAATTATACCACTCCAAACCTCGCTACTGACGGCACAGGACGTAGTAATGTCACCATCGAACAAGAGTCGAAAGCAGTAGAGAAGAAGTTTGATTATGGTATAGCAGCAGGCTTAGGAATGGAATGGAGCAGCCGTCATGTGGGGCACTTCCTACTTGAAGGGCGTTATTACTATGGATTAGGAAATATCTACGGAAGCACTAAGAGAGATTATTTCGGTAAGTCGAACTTTGGGAATATAGTAGTAAAAGCAACCTATCTATTCGATATCAAAAGAACAAAGTAATATTAACCTAGATTTTTATCATTATGTTTGAAAACCAACCAAAAGCGCTTTATGCCTTGGCATTAGCCAATACTGGCGAGCGGTTCGGATACTACACAATGTTGGCAGTATTCGCTTTATTCTTGAGAGCAAACTTCGGATTAGAGGCCGGAACAGCGGGTCTAATCTATAGTATCTTCCTCGGTTTGGTCTATTTCTTGCCCTTAATTGGAGGCTTCATGGCCGACAAGTTCGGGTACGGAAAGATGGTAACCATTGGTATTGCTATTATGTTTGTCGGTTATCTCTTCCTATCTATTCCATTGGGCGGAGGCTCTATTGCGTTCATAGCTATGCTAGCGGCTCTGTTGCTAATCAGCTTTGGAACGGGTTTATTTAAGGGCAATCTGCAGGTCATGGTGGGCAATCTCTATGACACACCAGAGCTTGCTGGCAAGCGCGATTCGGCGTTCTCAATCTTCTACATGGCAATCAATATTGGTGCACTCTTTGCTCCAACGGCTGCCGTAAAGATTCAGTCTTGGGCAGAGGCAACGCTCCATTGCAGCAGTAATGACGCTTACCACTTCTCATTCGCAGTAGCTTGTGTATCATTAATCGTGTCTATGGCAATCTATTATGGGTGCCGGCGTATGTTCAAACACGTTGAGGGTGGCAACGGAAAGACTGAGAAGAAGGATACAACTGTTGCTGAAGAAGAACTCACCCCACAGCAGACAAAGGAGCGCATTGTGGCTCTCTGTCTTGTTTTTGCAGTCGTTATCTTCTTCTGGATGGCGTTCCATCAGAATGGTTTGACGCTTACTTACTTCGCTAATGAGTTTGTGAGTCCTGTCTCAACAGGCGTTCAGAGCATGGCATTTGATGTAGTCAATCTGGTCATGATAGTGTTCATGGTGTATAGTGGTATGGCTTTCTTCCAGAGCAAAACAGCAAAAGCAAAGGCAATCTCAGGCGTTGTCTTCCTCGTAGCAGTATTGGTTTTAATGTGGAAATACAGAGAGCTTTCAGGCTCAGTAGAGGTTAGTGCACCTATTTTCCAGCAGTTCAATCCATTCTATGTAGTAGCCCTCACACCAGTAAGTATGGCTATCTTCAGTTCGTTGGCAGCCAAAGGTAAGGAGCCTTCAGCACCTCGTAAGATTGCATACGGTATGATTGTTGCAGGTTGCGCCTACTTCCTTATGGTCATGGCATCGCAAGGTTTGCTCACACCTAACGAACAGGCAGCAGCAAAGGCAGCAGGTGGAGAAACTCCATTTGCGTCAGCCAACTGGCTAATTGGTACTTACCTCGTCCTCACCTTTGGTGAGTTATTGCTCAGTCCGATGGGTATCAGCTTCGTTAGTAAGGTAGCTCCTCCAAAGTACAAGGGCGCAATGATGGGCGGATGGTTTGTAGCCACAGCAATAGGAAACCTCCTTGTCAGCGTTGGAGGATACCTCTGGGGCGGCTTATCACTCACCATTGTTTGGTCAGTATTCATCGTTCTCTGCCTCGTTTCTGCAGCCTTCATGTTCTTGATGATGAAGCGTTTGGAGAAAGTGGCATAGGCTTTCTTTAATTCAAAATTCAAAGTTCATAATTCAAAATTATGATTACTTTAAGTTGACGAGTGGACAGGTTGACAAGTAAACGAGTTATTTGTTCTGTGGAAAACAATACTATCTACTCCCCTCTCCATTCGGAGAGGGGGCGGGGGTGAGGCTCCTTAAGTAGGGACAGATGCCCTCATCTGTCCGATACAAGATGATTTTCTCAAACAGAAAACATAAGGATATATTATTCTAATAACATATTCCATTCACCCCAAACATCCCATCTGGGCGGATAGACGAGGGCATCTATCCCTACTTTGTAGCATCATCGTTTAATTAAGGGAACGCCCTTTTCAATTTGAAGAGGGCGTTTCTTCATTTCCAAGAGATGCTTTCTTTGGCACAAGGAAACGCCTTCTTCAGTTCAAGGAAACGCCCTCTTCGTTTGTAGACAACGTTATCCTTTTCTCTTTCCATTCGGAAGGATAAAACCATTCCAAGCCTCTTCCAAGGGGAGGATGTGCCTTAATGGGATATTGTCTGGTTGTTATCTTTGTGCGTAAAGTATTATCACAGAATACAGAAACTACGCATAATCCCCCGTCTATCAGTATAAGAACTTGTGGTTCTATATATTACAATGGTTGTTAACGGTTCTTAGTAGACACTATTGAGATATAGGCTTGATAATGACGAATTATTTTTTTGCTGTCACTCCTGTCACTTCTTCGTCTCTTATAATGCGCTGATCACTAAATAGTTGTCGCAAATGTTAAAAGTGACAGCAACTCTATTTAAAACTTAATTATGTATTTGTAGGGTGGGGGAGTATTGGTTTTGCATCGTAAAAAATGAAGAAATAATATGGAGGAAATACTATACCTTCTCATAGCTCAAGTATTTGAAGAAGTGTAAAAATGTGAAGGTCGGATAATGATTATCGTTTTTTTCTTGTAAATTTGTAGACCTTTAAGTCGGGATGATAAGTTGGTTCCGATAAAGCAAACAAAAGTTTAATCCTATACATATTATATAATAAGACGATGATAACTGATCAGATTCACGAGAAACTAAAGCAAATAAAACAATCATTCCGCCTGTTGATGAATGGTGTGGCTTCACAGTCAATGCGCGAGAAAGGGGTTTCTTATAAGATAAATTGGGGTGTCCCTGTGCCTGAACTGCAAAAGATGGCGGTAGAATATGGCAAAGATTATGACTTAGCCATTGAACTTTGGAAAGAAGACATACGTGAGTGTCAAGTGCTGGCAACACTGATTATGCCTGCTGAACGAATGTCGGAAGATCTTGTGGACGTATGGATGGAGCGTTTACACACGCAGGAAATGGCAGAGCTATTAGCCTTTAATCTTCTTCAATATCTTAATTTTGCTCCTTCATTGGCATATCAATGGATAGCATCTGATAAGGATATGTATCAACTTTGTGGTTATCAGTTGTTAGCAAGATTGTTTGCTAAAGGTATGGAACCTAACGAGCGTGGTATTAATGAGTTTCTTGATCAGGTACATACGACGCTTGCTGGTAATAATTTAGCACTGAAGCATGCTGCTTTTAACTGTGTCTTAAACTTCTGTGAATTAAGTGAAGAGATGGAGATGATTGCAAAGAAAGCTCTGTCCGACCTTGATATCCTTTGAAACCCTATATTGTTTAAAAATAGAAAGAGCCGATACATTGATTAATGTACCGGCTTTTAAAATTATTTATCTCCGTCTGTTGGATTTTACCAAACAGTCTTTTAATGGAATACTAATTTCCTCCTCCTTTCCTTCTTACTAATCAAGGTCTATCTTCTTAGATACAATCAAGACCTCTGCAAGTACTGCTGCAACGATTGTTGCAATACCAAATGTCAACATAATATTGTCCTTTCTTCTTTTGTGCGAAGCCCCTTTGGCTCTGCGGTTATTACTTAATTCTACTTGAAACTCATTGCAAAGGTACGATAATTGTATAATACTTTTAAGCCATAAAGTATAAATATTAAATTCTTAGCCGTATTCTTGACTTTAATCAAATAGGTTGATTATCATCAAAAATATAATCTAAGTGGATAAAAAATAGAACTTTCTTCTGGTTTTATTAATTGGAAGGGTGTATCTTTGCAACAAGTTGTGTTTAAGATAACAAATGATTATGGACAAGCTAATTGCAATGAACCAGGAATTCGATAGCAGTATAGATGCTCGTTTCCTACAGATTCAGAATGCACGTCGTGAGGCTCTTGCTCGTAAGGCAAAGCGTAACTAAAAGAATGTAACGTGCGCATTGGGCATCTCAGAAACAGGTTTGAAGTTGATGTGATCGCCAACAAGATTAAAGAAGAAGCATACAAGCAAAATGAAAGGAAACCTTGTTGAAATTAATTCAGCAAGGTTTCCTTTCATTTTAATATTATATATAAGGTGAAGAGATAACCTAAAAGTCATCATCATCACCAACCTCTTCCGCCTGTATTTCTAGCTCTTCTGGATTTGTGTCGAAAGTGGTGCGATAACTTTCCTCCGTCAACTTATCATCATCGAAGCCATCGTCATCATCTTCTTCAGATGATTTTTCATCTTTCGGCAAGTCCTCCTCCTCATCTAAATTATCAAAGTTATCATCATCATCTTGCTCCTCTAGTTGAGAGAACTTAATATGATTGACAGTTGCCATAGGCTTCTCTTTCGCAAAGATAGCCTCTGTCCATGAACCTTTTGAAATCTCTAAGACTTCAAAACCATCGGCAGTTTTCTTGTCATATAAACCTCCTGGCTTCTTGAGGCGAGCTGTAGGTAGGGTGGTTGTACTAATGTCGAAACCACTCTGGATAATATCCTGTATACTTTGAGGAAGGCTTTCCCAGCCACCACCGAAATTGCGTTCTAGCACTTCAATAAGCTTTTGGGCTGAGATATGATGTATATTTTCCCATGTCAAATCAGTGATCCTGAGGATTGGTTTCTTCTTCAATGCCCACTTAACAACAGTCCCTTCATCAAGTCTAATAGTACCTACTTGATATCCACGCCCCTCATACTTCTTTATGACTTCAGGCTTATCTACCTTTACTTCTTCGATTGTAAAGGCACTTTTAAGCACGTCAATGTAGTGGTGCTCGTTATCCTTAAGGTCTGCATCACGCTCTGCTTGCGCCCAAAGACGGAAGACATCGCTCTCCTGAATGTCCCAAACATTACTTTTCGTAAGATTCTTCAATGATAATGATTGTCCTTTTTGCTTCATATATATATTACTCTTTCAATTTGCTTTTGGGGGTATATCTGCATGGAACTAAGCCCTTCATATTGGTTGCAAAAGTATAGACTAAAACGTAAACCTCCAAACTTTTTCACAAAAAAGATTTATCTCTAAGATGAAAAAGAGGCTCTTGTAAATTCTTTAAATGTAGGAGTAGATCCACACCTAATAACTATCACAATAAGAAAAAATAATCTTTTTCTAGTAAAGAAAGACCTTTTGTAAGTAATAGGAGTTATGATAAATATATATGGGAAACGTCCTTGTTTATTGCTTTAGAATAATCATTGTTGAGGATAAGGGGCTGTTTTTTAAAAAAGAATATGTAATTTTGCGGCTGATTTAATTATACCATTGATTAGAGGTGATACGTTTCTATATCTAACACAAGGTTTCCGCCAAGTGAAGTAAATAGATTATTGTCATCTGACGAAAAACTGTGGTCGGATCGTGAAGCTATGTTATAAAAGTAAACAAAATACTTTTATCGGATCGTGAAGCTATGTTATAAAAAGTAAACAGGATACTTTTGTCAGATGATAGAATATGTCTTCAAAAGCAAACAAAATACTTTTGTCAGATGGTGATGACATATATTTAAAAGTAAATATAGAACTTTTTTGAATCAAGATGATACATTTTATTAATATTAAAAAGACTTTCCAGCAAACCAAGATGATGAACTTATCGTTACAAATGAAGGCTAATAAAAATGATAGCAGACATTCAGCTATGAGGTTGATTACCATTTGCCTTTGTGTGATATTATCGCTTTGTACAGAGGTGCATGCCGATAATATTACTCCTAAAGAGGCTCTCCAGATTGCAAAAAGATATGTTCGTGTAGACAAAAAGACACAGAGGAAGATTCTTACCAGAACTTCTTCTGCGTCCCAATCGAGCTTCTCTCAGAAGCAAGGAACTACACCTTATTATATATATAACGATTCCAAAGGCAACGGATTCGTAATTGTTGCAGGCAATGATGCCATGGGGCAAGTGTTAGCCTATAGCCATGAAGGAGTGATAGATACAACCCGTTTGAATCCAGAAGTAGCTTATTTACTTCATGAATACCGCCAAGTTTACAAAGAACTTAATAGCAATTCGAAGCTATCAACAGCGGCAGCAGTACCCCAATCTATCGCTTTAAAGAATGAAGTGAAGCCCCTCCTCCATTCTCATTGGAGCCAAGAAGAACCTTATAATAGGTACACTGGTTATTACACGGGGTGCGTTGCTACGGCTGTGGCACAAGTGATGTTCTACCATAAATGGCCACTCGTGGGAAGAGGCCAGCATACATATACCACGAGAATTGACCAACAGCAACGTTCTGCAGACTTCTCCAAATCAACCTACCAGTGGCTCAATATGGATAATGACTATCGATATGGTCAATACAACGAAACGCAAGCCAATGCCGTTGCTCACCTAATGAGTGACGTTGGAATAGCGGTTAACATGCAGTATTCCCCTAATGGAAGTGGAACCCAGGATGGCAATGCCTTGAATGCTCTCCGTGAGTATTTTAACTATGACGCAACGATAATTACCAAAGCTGATGAGGGTTCTTACCATTTCACGGAGATAATTAAGAACGAATTACGTAACGGCTTTCCGCTGTACATATCGGGTAGTCCTGGTGGCGGCAGAAGCGGTCATGCGTGGGTGGCTGACGGCTTCGATCGTGACGACTTGATACACATGAACTTTGGTTGGGGCGGTAATGCTGATGGCTATTATTCGTTGAAAGCACTGAATCTGACCACCTCTGGCAAGGAATTTAGCGGTAGAGCTTTGAGCTTCGGCAAGCAGTTAGTCATCATTCTAGCCCACCCCAATAAAGAAGGAGTTGCCAAGATTGATTATAACCTACGTGAGGATGCCCCCAACATAGCCTTTAACAGCGAGGCAGATATGCACTTTGTTGGTAATGAGCCAACCTCTTTAGAGAAGTGCCAAATAGCTTATAAGAACTTTACAAACCAAAGTACAACACCGTTCCAAGGCGACTTTGGTATCGGAATCTACGATGAGAAAGGAAAGAGTATAGCTGTTTTTCCATCTGATACTCACGATAAGGGAGGCTATACAAAGGAGTATTTTAAGGCGAACGAGGGCAAGATTGTTTCCGGAGGACTCGTCTTCCAAGATATTAATTTCACCATTGATTTAACCCAACTCACCGATGGATTATACAGTCTCTCACCTATCGCCTGCACTCGAAAAGACGATGGCGAATGGGGCAAATGGGTAAAGATTAAGAAGGCACCTCGCTATGTTTTTGAGGTCAAGGAAGGTAAAATCACCTATCGTGAAAAGCCTTCCGTGGATGCGTCCTTCCAGTTTGCTACCATGCCAACAACCGATGGTAAGCTACAGACAGGTAGTGAGGCTAAGCTCCATCTTGCCATCAAAAAGCTCTTTGCAAGACCCTTCGATGGTAAGATCCGATTAGACTTCTTGGATGCTAACAACCAGTCTGTTTATACGCATACAACCAAGAGTGTCGACTTTGAAGACTTCGTTACAACCCGCTTGACATTGACCCTTTCCCTCCCAGATGACCTCCCTTCCGGGCGTTACCGACTGCGCGTAACGATCATTAACGACTATAGTGATGAAACGTGTCAGGTGCGTGATGCCAATCAGAACGAGCCTTGTTATGTTGAAGTTGTAAAGGTGGAACGCCCCAAGGAACTCCTTTCTGGTGTGGTCGGATTCGTCCAAAATAATGCAGAAGAGTCTATCGAGGGGCTTAATATAGATGTGAAACGAGAGGGACTCATCAAAGTTGGATATGTTATCGACGCCAATAAAAACGTTGATTACAATGGATCTATCACCTTAACGCTTGTAGATACCAAGACAAATGAGCGTATTTCCTTGCCCAGCAATCTGAAGACAATCAACCTTGCTAAGGCTTCCGATGGCGTTACCATTACGAGTGGATGGCTGAAAGCAAGCGACATAAAACTCATTAATCATCATCTATATCGCTTAGCACTCATCGCCAATATTGATGGAGAAGAGCAGGATTTATTGCCAAGGAAGGCTACTCCCCTACTCGTCTCAATCATCAATGGACCTAATAATGATGTGCCTAATGCTATTGACGAACTGCATGCTACCAGTCAAATGAGGTATGCGGAGGGTCAGTTGGAGATAGTTCAAACAGGATTGAAATACGTTGACATCTACACGATAAATGGCTTACATCTCCTCCATAAAGCGGCTGCTGGAAGCAATAGGATCGCTTTCCCGTTAGCTCCATCAGCCTATATTATAAAGGTTACAACCGATAAGGGCTGTTACACTAAGAAGCTGCTTGGCAATTAAACAAAGCCTTATAAGTCCCATGTCAAAGCCATTGACAACCTTCACATCAAACAATAAGAATAATGGAAACGACAGATTTGCAATATCCAAACGAAGAGAAGTTCAAGAGTGATTTGGTAAACTATCTGCAAGAACATGGTCTTGTGGATGAGATGTTACCCAATGCACCAGATATTGAAGAGAAGTGGCAGGGGATTGCCGAAGCCTATCTTCCTGATGGAATAAAGGAGTTTTCGGCTTATTCCACCGTATCATTAGGTTGGATGATGTATGTTGGTATGGCGATTGCCAAGTATTGGGATGAAGATTGGGCACTATATAATAAGGTGGAAAACCTCTACACCTATCTTCGTAATCGTATTGATTATGACCACATGGACGACTATATTTGTGAGAAAGTCTTACTCCTTTCTGCCGAAGACCATCAGCAACTAACAACCATCGTGGGTGAGTGTGCAGCTCGAACGAACAACCTTCTCCATCACCTCGGATTAGCTCCTGGCAGTCCAGAAGCCTTCCACTCATACGTAGCTGCACTCCATCAGCTTTATTATATGGGTGCTGCTGTGCAGTTGAAGCGTATGGGGTATCACATGAGGAAGATGTAAATAGAAGCCTCCCCAAGCCCCTCTTTAATTCAAAATTCAAAGTTCACAATTCAAAATTATGATTAGGTAGAGTTGACGAGTGGACTGGTTAATAAGTTAACGAGTTGCTTGTTCTTTGGGAAATGGTACTATCTACTCCCCTCTCCATTCGGAGAGGGGGCGGAGGAGAGGCTTCTCTTAACACAGAATACACGGATGACACGAAGCCTGAAGGTGACACAGAGTTCCTAAAGGAACATGGGAATCCACAGAAGCTGACGCCCATGTGCAACTCAAAATTCAAAGTTCATAATTCAAAATTATGATTAGGTAGAGTTGACGAGTGGATGGGTTAACGAGTTGACGAGTTGTTTGTTCTGTGGGAAACAATACTATCTACTCCCCTCTCCATTCGGAGAGGGGTCGGGGGTGAGGCTCCTCTTAACACGGAATACACGGATGGCACGAAGCCGCAAGGCGACACAGAGTTCCTTACGGAACATGGGAATCCACAGAAGCTGACGCCCTCGTGTAATTCAAAATTCAAAGTTCATAATTCAAAATTATGATTAGGTAGAGTTGACGAGTGGA
>OGJT01000213.1_pt1 | contig 36174 bp, 41 predicted proteins | sample 1572331 | NCBI WGS metagenome assembly OGJT01 (sample SAMEA2582094, study PRJEB24529) | metagenome | biome: Human gut stool | place: China | collected 2011
TCTTCAAGAACTTCAAGGCCAAGGTCAACACCGACTACGAACGGGACCGCAAGGAGAACGGCTCATACACGGACAACTACTCGCAGATTGTCGATTCCAACATGCCGAACCGCTTTTCCGTCGTGCTGCCGGTTTTCAAGGGCACAGAAGTGCAGTCTATCGAAGTGGAAACCTACGCCACGATAGACGGGCACGATGTGACGGTGCAGCTCGTGTCGCCCGGCGCACAGGAAGTGGTGGACAGGACTTTGGACACTATCATTGACGGGCAGATTGCCGCCATCAGGGAGATTGCGCCCGAGATACCGTTCATAGAGAAATAAGCCCGTGAGGGTATTCTTCATAATTCAATTATTTTTCAGTGGGGAGGTGTCCCCACACCTGCTTTGGTGGCGGAATCGGTAGACGCCAAACTGTGGTGTATTTGAAAACAGTTGAATAATTATACACCGTGCAGGTTCGAGTCCTGCCCAAGGCACATGGAAGTATCTTAAGAAGGCTTCCAAGAGGGTGCCACCGAGTAATGCAAGCATAGGTGGATAACACCCTCGCCAAACGAGGTATGGTGTAATGGTAGCACAACAGGCTTTGATTCTGTTAGTGGCGGTTCGAGTCCGTCTACCTTGACTAACTAACTTATTTTTTTATTATGGAAATAATAACATCAGCAACGATTTTCAAGGCATTTGACGGAAAGATTTTTACTTCTGAAAAAGAATGCAGAGAATACGAGGAAAAGAGAAAAGAGTTTTTGGATAGGATAAAATTCTTTTTGGTAAAACATTCTCCTGATTTGACGGAAACAGGACTTTTTACAAATGGTTTGCTTGTAGCCGTTTATTCAATAGAGGGATTGCATCGAGAGATAGCAACAAACTATTGTATAAAGAAATTCGGATATTTAGGAGAGTCTGTACAAGGATGTAGATTTCAAACCTATTTTAGCATTTCACCAATAGACTTTGAAACATATACGAATGGCGTAATAGAGGAATGGAAAGGCAAACGCCGCTATAACAAAATTGTTCTTAGTCCAAAAGACTTTGATGAATTCAAAGGCATAGAAAGGTTTGATTATATGAAAGAATGGGGATTTAAGTAATGACATAATCAAGAAGAAGAAATCAGACAAAACCAAAGAAACCGACAGAGAAACTTTTTACATTAACCAAAAAACAGAAGTATGACATTAGCAGTATTAGGCAGCGGTTCAAGTGGCAACTGCTACGTTTTGCAGAATGAAAGCGAAGCCTTGATTTTGGAAGCAGGGCTACCTTTTGACAGCGAAGTAAAGAAAGTTCTCAAATGGGATATTGCCAAAATACAGGGCGTTCTCTGTACGCATTACCACAACGACCACGCAGGATTTTTGAAGCAGTACGACGATGCTGGTTTCAAGGTTTACACTCTCCCGGAGGTTATAGAAAAGAAAGGGATTAGCGGGCTCAATGCGCGCGCCCTTTCACTTGCAGGGCGATGGGTGAAAATCGGAGGGTTCAAGATTCTGCCTTTTCCCCTCGTCCATTACAATACGGACGGAAGCAGATGCCCCATCTGCGGATTTCTGATTAGCCACAGGGACGCAGGACGTATCTGTTTCTTTACGGACTGCCAGGCGTTCAGCAGGGAGGTCATAACGGAGGATGGACGGATTGGTTACGAGCCTTATGATTTCGCTTCCGTCAACCACTGGATGATGGAAGCGAATTACGACGATTACATCCTCCACATGCAGAATTTGGCCAAGCCGTTGAAGGAGAGAATCAGGCGCAGCCACATGAGCCTCAACAACGTCATAAAGACGGCAAGGCGGATTGACTTGAACAGTACAAGGGAAATACTGCTCATACACCTGTCGGACGGAAACAGCGATGACAGAAAGTTTATCCGTGAGATGAGGAAGGCGACAGGCAAAAGGGTATACGCAGCGCATGCAGGCCTGCAGATTGATTATAGTATGGATTTAATCTAAAATAATCTTGCAAATATGATTGTATTTCAAATACTTTGCATACCTTTGTGAGGTCTAAAATAAAATTTAAAGTGAAATGAGAAAAAGAATATTAAAGACTACAGTTAGGCAAGTCAACCCTGCCAGCTTTATAAAGAAGTTGGCGCACTCGTTTTTCACTTTACGAGTGTTAGACAAGGGCTCGACTTGCCTATATTTTAAAGGGTTCAGCCATGGACAGCGACGGAAAGAACAGAGGCTGGATTAAGCTGTACAGAAAGTTTACAGAGTGGGAATGGTACACAGATTCTTATGCAGTGCATCTGTTCTTACACCTCCTTCTGACCGCTAATGTCGAAGACAAAAAGTGGCGTGGTATAGTTATAAAACGTGGACAGGTCGTTACAGGGAGACGAATGCTGAGCGAGGAAACAAACATTCCGGAGATTACCATCAGAAGGAAGTTAACAAACCTTAATCGCACTGGTGCTATCAGTATAAAAACGACCAACAAGGGAAGTATTATAACTATCTGTAAATATGACGATTATCAGACAAGTGAGCCAACAAGTGAGCCAACAAGTGAGCCAACAAGTGAGCCAACAAGTGAGCCACTACTAAAGAATATAAGAAATAAAGAATATATATCTCCCCCCTCCGCGCGCGCGTGCGAGGGAAAATTGAAATCCGATTTTGGAATTTCGGAAAGATCGAATTCCGGTTTCCTGGAAGACGGATTTTATCAGGAGCTGAAATCAGACCAGAACGTCAAGGAGCGGTCGTGCATGAACCTGCACATAACCACGGAACAGTACGACAAGCTGCTCGAGGAGTTCGCAGACGAATGCACGATTAAGCGGACGTACCACAACGGAGGCCGGTCGGATTATTATGCGCATGCTTTCGACTGGATGCGGAAGCATTTAGAGATTATCAAAAACCAAAAGCAGAAAGGACAGAACAATGGAACTGACGGAAGAAAGCTCACTCCAAAGGAGCAATTCATACGAGACACGGAGCAGAACGAGGACGAGTGGCGGAAGGAGGCAGCAAGGGTCGCTCTCGAGCTCCAGCGAATCAAGGACGGCGGAGAACTGTTTTAAAAGCACGTTCCCGACGAGGGACGACGTGGAACAGGCGTTCAGGCCGCAGGAGTGGTGGAAAATCATAGGGGATGAGGAAAAATGCTACAGGTCGCCCCACGTGCCCATAGGAAGGCTTGACGGACTTTACAGCACAGTCGGGCTGGGTCTGTTGATTGTGAAAAGACAGGTCATGGGTCTTTTCAACATGACGGCACCGAGCGGAACGAATCCGAATCCGGAAGCGATAGACATAACGAGCAAGATGTTTTTTGCGGAGAACAACGCAGCAGGGGTATTTCAAATCGCCTTTTACTTTGCGTGCTATCAGAGCAGATTCAAGAGCAAACGTTCTTACCAGAGCTTCGACACAGGTGACATCCTGTCGGCATACAGGTCAAACTTCATCCCATACTGGCAGCAGCTCGCAGCGAGGTTTGACGACAGGGACAGGCGGCAGGTACAGGCGAGCCGAGAGCCGACCGGCGAGGATGCGCTTGCCGTGTACGTGTACCGGCAGGTCGAACGGTACGGAGGAGGCGAGCATGGAATCGACGAGTTCATGAAGCACAGCGGCATGGTTTCCAGCGGGCTTTTGACACGAGCGAAAATCAAGAATCTGTTACGGCTCGCAAATAAGCCTTATTAAGGCGAAAAGACAGAGAATTTAAAATAAAGCGATTTAATGCGTTAAAAACTTGCAAGACTTATAACTATACTGAAAATAAATTTTAACGCAACAGAGAGCAAGGAAATAGGCGAATTCGCGATTTTACAAACGCTGAACCATCGTAGTTGACAGAGAACTAAAACAAAATCAATATGACACAGAATGAGATTGAAAAAGTGAACTGCTTTTTGGAGCGGAAGTATAATCTATTTCACGCAGACTTGATTGCACGTGCGATTCAGAATGACAGAATAACCGTAGAACAATTTAAGGTTGCTTGCGGTGTAATTGCAATGGCTGAAAGTGTGGACGGTGATGAGTTTGTACCTAAGGGCTGGGAGGAAGTGTAATATGAAGCAGAAAGATTTAGCAGAAGAGTACGCTGTCAAAGATTACGAGAGATTGAATGGTAGCGAGCCTATCTTTGAAGACAACTTGTGTTTTTCAATCATAGACATTAAAGCGGCTTTCAACGCAGGGCGTGAGAGCGTGGTGGAGAATATGCCTGATTTGAAGTGGGGACAAGTGCATTATCTTGGCAAAGAAACTCTTAATGCATATACGCTTGGTGCTTCTTTCAAAATAGAATTTTCAGGAATGGAATTCAAAGTGTATTGTAACTATCATTTTGTCGCAAGTGCCCTATCAATTTCGTTTGCAAAACAAGCTGCTGACAATCACTATAGGAGAATGGTTAAACAAGCATTAGGGTTATGACAACGTATTTAAATAATCGGGAAATTATGATTAAGAAACTAATTTGCAGACTATTCGGTCACGTACATGTAGAGGAAATGTACGCAGCCCCACTCGTTGAAAAAGAACGCAGGTATGTAGTGATAAAAGAGTGTAATTGCGCTCGTTGTGGAAAGAATATATCTTTTGAAGTGAGCGAACCAATGTCACGTGCGGAGTTGTTACAGGGTGGTTGGTTTATCAAGTCAGAGCCAATATGGATTTCACGTCCGTATGCAAAGTACAAACAAGGTAATTTGAGGATTGCAAAATGATTAAAGTGTTATTATCATCGTGTGTTATTTCCTTTATTGTCCTTTACATGGCGTTTGCCTTTGTGAATTGGGATATAGCATGGGTGGCGCACGTAGATATGATAGCAAGATGGCTTTTTATCTTGCTTTTTGTGGCATTCTTTCTTATGTTTTCAGCGGTTTATTTGGAGAGTAAAGGTAAATAGTTATGAACGGAATAACGATAAACGATAAGCAGTACATCTTCATTACACCAAGCGAAGAAGACGATTGCATTGACTGCACCGAGTGCGATTTAAACAAAGATGGATACTCTTTATCATGTAATGCTTTGTGTGTTGATAATGAGTTAATACATGGACGTGGCGGGTACGGAGTGTTTAAGGAACTAAAAGTAGAAAAGTAATATGATTGTAAGAAAAATAAAAGCGTATTTCGAGAAACGCAAAGAGAGAAAGCGCATATCAGAGCAATATGCGTTGGAGAAGGCATGTATAGATTATTTCAATAATTGCGTGCCACGTGTGGACGATTTTACTAAGTTAGTGGATAATGTTCCTATTGGTTGGGATGGATTACCATTACTTGTTAAGAGTGATAATGACTCCTACCCTTTACAAGCCGTAAAAGCTTTGATTCCAGATACATGGGATGAAGTGAGATTATATTATGGGGATTATCCTTTTCTATATACGCCTGAATGGATTATGCAAATAAAGGATTTCCCTTCGGAATTATGGCTTCCTGTAGAAGATTATCCACGTCCAACATGCCCTGCGTTGCTTTTGTGCGATTACAAAGGGCATTACGAGGTAGTCAAGTACGCACATAAAACATGGATTACGAAATTATGCTTTCCCGTAAAGCCTACACGCTACTTCGTCCTTGATTTCTTAGATAAATATAAATAACTAAAAACAGAAAAGTAATATGAAAAGAGTAATTCCTAAACACTGCACTCACCCTATTTGCCATTGTACAGATGGGGTGGACACAATAGACTGTTTCTCGTTCCTTAATGAAAGATTTGAGGAATGCCCGTATGCAAATTGTGAATGTTATAAAAAATAAGCGTATGAAGAAAATAATGTTTAGTGATAAGTATTGCCTCACGCAGGCAGTACTTGACGGGACAAAGACCATGACAAGGCGGTTACTGAAAAATGGTACACCACTTGGTAATTGGGAAGAAACAGAGAAGCACTTGCCATATAAGGTAGGTGAAATAGTAGCAATAGCGCAGTCATACCATACCCTTAACAAGAGTGGATATACTGCTCCAGAATGGCTCGACCATGTGTGTGAGAGTTCCGCTGGATATGAGAATAAAATGTTTGTCCGTGCCGATTTGATGCCCCACCACATCAGAATTACAGATGTTAAGGTGGAACGCTTACAAAGCATAACAGATGATGATATTATGCGTGAGGGAATTTATCGATTCGGCAAATCCGTATATGCTTTTGAAAGAAAGGCAGAAGGTTATTTGTCAATGTTCCCAACCGCACGTGAAGCCTTTGCTTCACTCATTGACAAAATCAGTGGCAATGGCATATGGGAGAGCAACCCATTCGTGGTAGCGTATGGTTTTGAATTAGTAGATTAAAAGTAAATGAATTATGAAAATAAAGAATGAAGCGGAACTCTTGGATAAGTTCTGTGACAAAAGCTATCCTAATCCTTTGCGTTCTGCCCCGTTTTTCAACACGAAATACAACGAGGTATGGAGCACAGATGGATATGTCCTTATCAGGATAAAGCCCGGAATTCTTGCTGGCGAATATCCTAAAGGAACATTACAGATACCAAAGTTAGGACATCCTTGCGAAAAGACTATCACCATTGAAGCATTAAGCAAAGCATTGGAAGCACGCCGTAAATTCGACAAGATATTCAAGGTAGGAGATATGGTAGAATGTGAGGAATGCGGAGGAAGTGGTGATTTGATTTACAAATATACAGACAGGTTCGGGAACACCCATGAGCGTATATGTGACTGCCCGTTCTGTGACGGTGCTGGGGAGATTGAATATGAAAAAGCAAAGAATATTATAATCGAAGTAGGGTCTGCTCATTTCTTTTCCAATCGGCTTCAAACCCTGAAACAAGCAATGGATTTCCTTGACATAACCTCCGTGAAAATGACGAATAATCATCGGATGGAAGCGAGCGAGTTCATTGTAAATGATGATATACGTATTGTCATCATGCCCATGCTGTTTGATTACCAAAAGAGTAAATTCAGTGTCAAGTTGGAATTAAAATAATAATAACAACAAACAAAAGATTTATGGAAGTAAAATTACAAAGCGGCGACCGTACAGCAGACCGCTTTAATGAAATGTTGAATGTTATCCCGTTCAAAAATGCATCATACAGACTATGAACGTACTCTCACTTTTTGACGGCATGTCGTGCGGGAGAATAGCCCTGCAAGAGTTAGGCATCACGCCAAACATCTACTACGCTTCCGAGATAGACAAGCACGCCATAGCACAGACGCAGCTCAACTTCCCCGACACCGTGCAGCTTGGAAGCGTTACTGATGTTGATGTGAGCAAGCTCGAGCCGATAGACCTGCTTATAGGTGGTTCACCGTGCCAGTCGTTCAGCATGGCCGGCAGGCGCAACGGAATGACCACGACAGAGCACGAGGAAGTATTAACACTCGAACGCTATCTCGAATTAAAAGAACAAGGCTTTGAGTTCGAGGGGCAGAGCTATCTCTTTTGGGAGTACATGCGCATTTTGACCGATATTCGCAAGTATAACCCGAACGTCTTGTTCTTCCTTGAGAACGTAGAGATGGGCAAGAAGTGGGAAGCAGTGTTAAGTCAAGCTGTCGGTTTATACGGCGTACATATCAACTCGGCTTTGGTATCTGCACAGAACCGCAAGCGCATCTATTGGACGAACATCCGCACACGCAAGGAGGGCTTGTTCGGAGAGATTTATACCGATATTCCCCAGCCAAAAGACAGAGGGTTGTTCCTGAAAGATATTCTCGAGCAGGAAGTAGACGAGAAATATCACCTAAGCGACAAAACTGTTAGTGCTTTGATTGCACATAGAGAACGCAACAAAGAAAACGGCAATGGCTTCGGGGCTGTATTTCACGAGCCACAAGATGTCTCTGAAAACAAAAGCACGACGCTTGTTGCAGCAGGAGGTATGGGATGTGATCATGTTCCAATGGTTGTTGCTGGTACTTTACGTGCGTTTGATGGCGGTCTTCATTTCCGAGAGGTGCGTAGCGGGAAAGGAATGACTGTTCTCGCTCGGGCGCGCGAAGACGGGAATATGCAAAATGCCTGTATAATAAACAATCGCATCCGCCGCCTGACACCAACCGAGTGCGCCCGTTTGCAGACAATCCCAGAACAGTACAGGTGGGAATGCTCCGAGACGCAACAGTACAAAATGTGCGGCAACGGATGGACAATAGAAGTAATTAAGCACATTTTCAGTTTTATGAAATTATAAACAATATAACAATAAATAAAAACAATTATGAAAGTAGAATTACAAAGCGGCGACACAATCGCCATCCCCGAGGGCTGCAAGGCAGTCGTCAAGGACGGAATCGTGACAATTCAGAAAGATTTCGAGGACGGAGACGTATTACACTCTGTATACGACGATTTAATGTTGATATACAGAGAGAGTTCCTCATCGGAATGTTTTAGCTCGCATTTTAATACGATACATGTCAAAGACTTTGGTTGGAATATACATGCTTTCCGCCACGCCACCGAAGAAGAAAAGCAGCTACTGTTCGACAAGATGAAGAAGCAGGGCCTGCGGTGGAATGCAGAAGAGAAGCGGGTCGAGAAAATCAGGTGGCATCCTGTCATCGGGGGATTATACTATTTTGTCTGTATGGATATTCATGTGTCGAGAGCCACCTATCAAGACAGGTGTTTTGACAGAGACAAAATCGCAGCGGGCAACTGCTTCCGCACTAATGATCAGGCCGAGGAAGCCGCAAGGAGAGTAAAGGAAACTCTGCGAAAGTACCACGAGGAGACAGGAGAGTAGGAACATGAGACAGTCGTCATACAAGGGGTTCGGCTACGTGCTGGACGAGGCGGTGGCCCCGAGGAACATCGGCAGGCTGCTCGACATGCTCGAAGAAGAGCACCGGCCTTACCAGTGCGTGGTGGAAAGTGCGGGAGACAGGGACGGACGGCCTCCGAAACGCCGTCCGGTCAGGCTGCGCGCGAAGACGCTCGACGACGCGCGGCAGTTCGAGATGTTCATCCGCACGCTCCGTTGACGGATTCCTCCGCCATGGGAAAAAGAAACAGATTTTTAATTTACAGAAAAAGGAAATTGATTATGACAACAGAAGTTACCGAAAGTTATTTTAAATTATCCGGGAATGCGAAAGGCGATTGCCTGTGCGACTGGAAAGGGAATTCCGTAGACATCGCAGATTTAATCTTCACGGCAATGAACAATGACACGAAGATTGCCGCCGTCATCTGTCAGACGGCAAAAGATTACATCGAGACCTGCAAGGGAAATCTTGACAAGTGGAAGAGACTGACCGCGGAGTGTGCGGATGTGTCTTCTATGTTAGCAGCACGATACCGCAGGGCATCATCAGGAAAGGAGGGCGTTTCGGATGGGAAAGAGAAAGAATAGAGACGGCATGACGAGAGCGCAGCGCAAGGCAGCTGCAGAGAAAAAGAAACGGTCTTTGCTCGAATCACGGGAAGTTATGCCTGGCGTGATGCTGCCGGCATCGCTTGATTTGCCTCCAGGGAGCAAGAGCTTCCTGATACGGTATCTAACAGAGCATCAGGAAGAGGAGTGGCGACCGAAAACGAACATTGAGATTGCAGAGAAGGCAGGGGCTGTGGAGCGCATCAGCAGTCTGTTGTCTGCGTATCACATCATACACGCAGTAGGGACGATGATGACATCGGAGGTCGAGGACCTGGTGAAGAATTACGGTCTTCTCGTCAAAGGCGTGCAGCCGGCAATCAACACACTGAATCGTGCCGAAGAGGCCTACGGAAGTGTCATGTGGAGAACCATCAGGCATGGAGAAGCAGGAAACGAGGCGGACAGGGAATATATGCGGGACTTCGACAGCCTTTATGCGAAGATATACCGCTGGTTCCGCATTCCGCAGAAGTGGGAAGCCGGCGAGGACGCACGCCTGCCGCTCGTATCGGAAGAGAGACGGAAGATGGCGAAAGCCGAAGGATGTCTTTATATTGACACAGGACACGAGATGATGAAAGTACATCCGTCGGAACTGTCAGAGGTGAAAGGTGCGAAAACGGATTACAGCATCGCACGCCTTCAGAAAGACGAGACGGGAATCGTGGTGAATGACCACATCAAGACGGAGAGGGGAGCAGAGCGGATAGCAAGGAGGCTCGTCCGAGAGAATCCGGAGGAGACGTTCGTCATTTACAGGACGGAACACAGGACGAGAGAAGAGGCGACGGCAGTTCCTGTCATGGCCTTTTCTGAATCAGAAATCAACAGACACAGCAAAAATAACAAGGAGAAATGAAAATGACAAGAAAAGCGACACCGCACACGGCACCGAAGGAGGCAGGATATATGCTCGAAAGAATACAGCAGTCACCTGTATATCTTGCGGCGACAGGCAACCTTAAACGGAAATCACACATAATCAGTCAATGCTTCTGTATTGCCACGTTCGACAGGCAGACTGGAAAGGTGTCAGACATTCACATTACGGACGACGAAATGGACGCTTTCCGCAGGAAGAAGAAAACATACCTGAATAAGAAAGCGGGCAGAAAGAAGGGTGTCGATGGCAGCATTGAAGTGGAAGTTCTGTCGTGCGGCCTTGACGGCTGTTCCGTCCATCCCGAATCTGGAACAGTGCGGAGGGTGAGCTCCGTCAATCCGAGGAGGTTTATTGTATGAATTCAGGGAACTGTAATGGAAGCGGCGAAAGTGGTAGCAGGCGGAAGTCAAGAAGCATCTGCAAAGGTTGTCTGCGCACGAGGAACTGCATCAACGGATTGTTCTGCACGAAACAGAACACATACGTAGAGCACAAGAACAGCGAAGAGCATCCATCCTGCTACACACGTGGAAAACGACAAAGTGGGGGGGGACTATAGGGGGAGGGAGGATATAGGGGGTAAGGGGGAAAAGGGAGGAGGGCCTACATTACCCATACATTGCATATTCCACACATATTACTCGCACATCTAACACATATTACTCGCACATGAGAGTAGCACCAATCAGAAGCGTATATCGCACTACTCTATGCACGGAAAGGAAATGCGCACTTTTAATCAAACCAACAACGAGAAGGAGGAAAAATTGTCAATTATGAGTACTTTTTACATTGGAATAGACCCCGATACGGACAAGAACGGGGTCGCACTTTTAAACACAGAGACGCGCAAACTCACCATCCAGCAACTCGACTTTGCACACACACTGGAATACATCAGGAGGCAGCACGATGTCCTGTCAGTGATGGGAGGACATGGATTCAAGGTCATCATAGAGGCGGGATGGATGAACAAAGGCAATTGGCATCTGCAGCGATGGGACGGACGGGCAGCATCGGCGGCAAAAGGCGTCGACCAAGGACGCAACGAACAGACGAGCAGACTGTTAGGCGAGATGATGGCGTATTATGGCATACCCTACGAGTTCAAACGGCCGCTCCCGAAGTGCTGGAAAGGCGGCAACCGCAAGATTACCAGGGAGGAACTCGAAGAGGTGACGGCGCAGACCCTCGGCAGGCAGAATCAGGAAGGAAGAGATGCAGCACTGCTCGCATGGGACAAGGCCGGGTTACCGGTCAGAGTGAGTGTAAGAGGACGCAAAACGCACGCAGCGAGAAAGCCGGAAACGGCAGGGAAAGTAAAGATTTTCGATGATAACGATTGATATTCAAACATTTTTGTATATATTTGCAGATGAATATCATCCGTAATGTTATTTTGGGAAGATGGCAGAATTTGACGAGAAAGAGCGGCAGCAGGAGAGCGGAATAACCTCCGGCGATTGTGAAGAAGACGTGTTTACAGGCATCGGCGACGTAGGGACATTCGATTTTCCCGACATAGACCTCGGCCTCATTGACTTCCTGCCGTCTGATGAGATGGAGGAGACGAGATACACGCTTCCAAAGGTCGTCAGGTACGACGAAGAGAGCTTTGTGCTTTACGACAACGCAAGGAAGCTCGCAAAGGAGCTGCGGGTGACGGAAGGAATGAGGGCGGACGCTTTCATTGCAGGCTCGTTCATCTTCGGCGACTTCATAGAAGCGTTTTTGACGACACACAGCGTGAGGGCGGAAGAGCTTACCATCAGCACGCTTTCCCTGTCGCAGGAGAATGTGGACAGCCTGGAAGCGTTGATGACGCACGGCTACATCGGCAAACTCAATTTGATAGTGTCCGTCTATTTCTGGTCGCACGAGCGCAACTCGCTGATACCCTACATTTACAAGCACCTTGACAGGGACGACCGCTTCCAACTCGCAGTCTGCGGAATGCACACGAAGACGGTACACTTCAGGACGGCGGGAGGAAAGCACATCGTGATACACGGCAGCGCGAACCTCCGCAGCAGCGGAAGCATAGAGCAGTTCACGATTGAGGAGAACAGAAAGCTGTTCGACTTCTACGACGAGCAGATGAAGAAGCTCATTGACAAGTACGCCACCATACGCAAGCCTGTCAGAAACATGAACGCATGGGAGGCGTTCACACGAAAATACTTCAAGGATTAAAGAGGCATTAACCACTAAACAAGCAGAGGAGACAGCACAATGGCAACATCAAGCGGAGCATCAGCGACGAACCGTCGTGGCGGTTCAAGATTAAAACACAGGACGAAGGCAAGAAAGAGAGCGAAGGATATGCCTTTCCTGCCGTTCGGTGGCGGCGCAGCACCGTTTTAATGCTAAGAGAACATGAGCGGACACCATGAAAGGTGCTCCGCTCTCCGTGTGTTTGTTACACCACCAGCAAACACCAGCAACCAAACCAAACTAACCGGCATGAGAATAGAAGCAAGACAGATAGCTATAAGCAAATTACACCCGAACAACGGACAGCTGGCAGACAGGGGCATACCAAAGAACCCACGCTTTATCCGTGACGGCAAGTACAAGAAACTCCTGCAGAGCATCAAGGACGACCCGGAGATGCTCTCGCTGCGAGAACTGATAGCCATTGACAGCGGAGACGAGAAGACAGGCTACATCGTCATCGGCGGTAACATGCGTTACCGGGCCATGAAGGAACTCGGCTACACAGAAGCACCGACCAAGCTGCTGCCGTCTGATTTTCCGGCGGACAAGGCAAGGCGTATAATTCTGAAAGATAACTCTTCCTTTGGAGAAAACGACTTTGACGCACTCCTTTCAGAGTGGTCAATGGAAGACATAGAAAGTGCGGCTATCGACATACCCGACATTGCAGACCCGCACGCAGAGGAAGCAGAGGATGCGGAAGACGACAATTTCGACGTGGCAGGCAACACTCCGAAGGTGGCGCAGGCAAAGGACGGCGACATTTACAGATTAGGCGAACACCGCCTTATCTGCGGAGACAGCACCAAGGAGGAGTATATCAACGCACTCATGGATGGTGAAGTGGCGGACTTGTTAGTCACAGATCCACCATATAACGTGGATTATCATGCAAAAGGTGGTCTTAACAAGATAGCCAATGACAACATGGCGGATAGCAACTTTATCGCTTTTCTAACAGATGCGTTCACTTGTGCAAACAATGCGATGAGGGCAGGTGCTGCGTTTTATATATGGCATGCGGATTCTCAAGGGATGAATTTTAGAGCCGCAGCCGCAGCCGCAGGCTGGACTATTCGTCAATGTCTTATCTGGAACAAAAATTCGTTGGTTCTTGGGAGACAAGACTACCAATGGAAGCACGAACCATGCCTGTACGGCTGGAAAGACGGGGCGGCACACTACTTCGTTGACAAACGCAACCTTGTCACGGTGATAGAAGACAAGAAAGACCTTGACAACATGAGCAAGCAGGAAATGAAAGACCTGCTTGAGAAGATATTCATCAAGCAGGAACTACCATCAACGGTCATCGATTGTGACAAGCCACAACGAAGCGCAGATCACCCGACAATGAAGCCTATCCCGCTTATGGGTAGGTTAATAGCAAACAGCAGCAGGCGCAAGGACATTGTACTTGACATCTTCGGAGGAAGCGGCACAACGCTAATAGCAGCCGAGCAGCTGGGGCGCAAGTGCCGCATGATTGAGTTTGAACCGGTCTACGTGGACGTAATCATCAAGCGATGGGAGGAATTGACGGGAATGAAGGCTTATCTCATGCGCAATATCCACGACGGAAAGGAGATTAAGGCGGACAGCACGAATACGAACACAGGTAAAAGCAAAAAGGAGAAATACCCATGCCAAGAGGAAAAGAATACATGACAGCATCGCAGCTCGCCAACATCGAACCTTACAAGTTCAAGAAGGGGCAGAGCGGCAACCCCAAGGGATCGACAAAGAACCGGGTGAAGCAGTACCTGAAGAACATCCTGCCCAAGAGCAAGCTCAAGAAGACCGAAGGGCTGACAATGCAGGAGATAAACACCATCGAGAAGAAGGTGCTCGAGGTAAGCCTGTCGGACTTGCAGCTGCTGGCGAAAAGCGACGAATCGCCGGCCTACCTGAAGAATCTCTGCATGGCTATAATCATCGACATGAAGAATGGCAAGACCGACACCGTGCAGAAGCTGCGGGAACGGCAGTACGGACAGGTCAAGCAGCAATTGGAGATTACAGGTGCGGACGGCGCGCCGCTGCTTCAGCGGCCGATGACGCAGGAGCAGGCAAAGGATTTCATCGACAGACTGGAGAGCGATTGTTGAGGGCAGAAGGGAGAATTTAACCGGATGGAGTACACCCAGCAGGACATACTGCGTGCGTGGACGACCAAAAGCACGCTGAACTTCACACGATACTTCTTCAAGGTGATGCAGAGAAAGAAGTTCGTCATAGGAGAGCACCACAGGAAAGTCTGTGATGCCCTCGACAGGGTGCTGCGTGGAGAGACAAGAAGGCTCATAATCAACATCGCACCACGGTTCGGAAAGACCGAGCTGGCCGTAAAGCAGTTCATAGCGGAGGGCCTCGCCGTCAATCCGTCCGCCAGATTCATCCACTTGTCCTACTCGGGAAACCTTGCGATGGACAATTCGGTGGCGATTAAAGACATCGTGAAGAGCGAAGAGTACCAGCAGATTTTCAATACACGAATCAAGGACGGCAGCGACACTAAAAGCAGCTGGGAGACGGAACAGGGCGGCGGGGTGTACGCCACGTCGACGCTCGGGCAGATTACTGGTTTCGGAGCTGGAGCGGTCGACGTTCCAGGAGAACCGTACAGGTTTGCAGGTGCAATTGTCATCGACGACCCCATCAAGCCGGAGGATGCGCTCAGCGACATCATGAGAGAGCGAGTTAACAGGCGTTTTGAAACGACCATCCGCAACCGTGTGAACAGCCGCAACACACCAATCATCATCATCATGCAGCGTCTGCATGAGAACGACCTTTGCGGATATCTGACCGGCAATGAACCCGGGGAGTGGGAGGTCGTCAGCCTTCCCTGCATTTACACGGACGACAAGGGAAAGCCGCACTCGCTCTGGGAGTTTAAATTCACGCTCGGGGAATTGTACAAGCTAAAGCTGATAAACTCATTCGTTTTCGATACACAGTACATGCAGAACCCCAAACCTCTCGAGGGCTTGATGTACGAGCATTTCAATACATACGAGACGCTGCCTATTGAGGCTCATCTTCCTGTCAGGCGGTGCTACATCGACACGGCGGACACCGGAGCTGACTTCCTCTGCGCCATCTGTTACGATGAGTTCGAACAGGGGTGCTTCGTTACAGATGTTCTTTTCACAAACAAGAGCATGGAGTACACGGAACCGGCTACCGCACGTATGCTCGTAAGGAACGGCACGCAGCGGGTCACCATAGAGAGCAACAACGGAGGCCGGGGGTTCAGACGCAATGTCGAGAAGCTGGTACGGCAGCTCGGAGACTGGAACATGGCCTTTTCAGACTTCACGCAGACGCAGAACAAGGCGGTACGCATATTCACCCATTCGGCGGAAGTGCAGAACCTCGTCTACTTCCCTGCCGGGTGGGAAACGCTGTATCCGCAGTACTACTCTGCCATGAGCGCATATCGCAAGGAGGGACGCAACGAGCATGACGACGCACCCGATGCGACAACCGGGATTGTCGAGAATTTCAGGAAGAGCGTCACGCAGTACACCGCAGATGAAATCGAGGCAATCGAAGACGAAATTTATTAACGAAAAGCGAATATAGGAGACTTTTTTATGCCAATTCCACTGAAGACAAACGGCACGACGACAATTGATGACATCATCAGAGACGACAGAACGCCTTGCGACATCATATCGGACCTCAAGCAGAAGAGCGTCGATGTTCCGTCATGGGGCGACCTCGTAAAGGAATACGACCCGAAGAAGCACCCTGTCTATACAGACAAGAATTATCGGGACAAAGTCAAAGGCGACAAGACGGAGTGCATGACACGTATCACATACTCTATCGAGAAGCAGGCAGTAAAGCGCATGAAGGAGCTGATGTTCACAATTCCGGTCAGACGGAAGTACACCACACAGAACGAAAAGGAGAAGCGTGCGGCGGCAATCATGGAGGCTATCTTCAGGAAGAACCACATAGACGGAATGAACATCAAGCGTGGGCACAGGCTGTTCGCCTCATGCGAGATTGCCACCATCTGGTTCACGCAGGAGGCGAAGACCGCATACGCAGGAGAGAAGACGAACTTGAAGCTCCGCTGCAGGACGTTCAGCCCGATGGACGGAGATGCGCTTTATCCGCTGTTCGACGAATACGACGACATGATAGCACTTTCAATCGAGTACAAGCGTGTCGTAGGAGACAAGACGCTATACTTCTTTGACACGTACACTGACTCTTTCCACTGGCGGTGGCAGAACACAGGCGGAGGATGGGAAGTCGCAGCAGACCCCGAGGAAATGCCTATACCGAAGATTTCAGGCGTGTACATGAACCGTCCTGAACCGATATGGGAGGACCAGGCGCAGAACGGCCACGAACTGGAGTGGATTCTGTCACGCAACGGAAATTATCTCCGGAAAAACAGCCGCCCGACGTGGGTGATTTGCTCGGACAACGCTTCGCCGGTCAGAAAAGACAGAGAACCTTCAGACGACAATGCAGGCCGCAATGTGTTGCGCTACGGAAAGGACGACAAGGCCGGGTATGCGACATGGAACCAGGCGATTGAATCGCTCAAATTTCAGGCGGAGGAATTGAGGCGGAACATCCATACGACCCTGCAGCTTCCTGACATGAGCATGGAGCAGATGAAGAGCACGCCGATGAGCGGAGAAGCACGCAAGATGCTTTTCATCGACTGTCAGATGAAAGTCACGGACGAGAGCGGAGACTGGCTCGAGTTCTTCGACAGGGAAGTGAACGTCGTCCGTGAGTTCGGCGCAATCATGTACCCGGAGCTTGCGGAATCATTCCGCACGATGAGCGTGGAGAACGAGATTACACCGTATCAAATCAACGACTTCTCACAGCAGGTGAAAGACCTGTCTGATGCAACAGGAGGAAGGGCGGTGATGAGCCAGCAGACAGGCATCAGGAGGCTCGGAGTAGTGCCGGAGGAGGATGTCGAAGCGGAGATGCAGCGCATACAGGACGAGGAAGCGGGCTTGACGGACACGTTCAGTCAAGAACCGACCGCTTAATGGATAACACCACACAGGGGCATTATGGCAGGGAAGCAGAAAAGCGGAAAGAAGGTCGACGCAAAGAAACTCACCTTTAAGCTGGGCACATTTGACGAGCAGCACCGCAGAAACGTAAAGACGCAAGCGCAGAAAGTGGATAGAATCTACCAGCAGACGGTTGCGAAAGTAACGAGGGCAGCTCAAAGGAAAGTGGCAGGCGCAAAGGAAGACGGCGTATTTCGCTTTTCCGACTTTCCTGCCCTTGACAAGGCGGTAGACGGATTCATCAGGGAAATGGGGAAGTCTCTGCAATTAAATATCGAACAGGGGGACAAAGACGCATGGACGCTCGCAAACACGAAGAACGACTGCCTTGTCGATACGATTTCCGCAGGATATGGCATACCGAGAAAGCGGTTGGAGAGCATGAAACATCCGCATCTTGAAGCATTGCAGGCTTTCATGGAGAGGACACGGCAGGGCATGAATCTGTCCAACGGAGGAGCGGCCGAAGACATTATGAAAGGGGTATGGAATCTGGCGCAGTTCAAGGGAGAACTTGAAATGGCTCTCTCTACAGGCATAGGACAAGGGAAGAGCGCAGCGGAACTCGGCAGAGACGTGCGTCAATATCTGAAACATCCCGGCAAGCTGTTCAGGCGTGTGCGGGACAAGGAGGGGAATTTGAGGCTGTCGAAGGCTGCTGCGGCCTTCCATCCGGGCAGGGGGATTTACCGTTCAAGCTACAAGAACGCATTACGCCTGACAGCGACCGAGAACAACATCGCATACCGTACAAGTGATTATACACGTTGGAATAACCTGCCATTCATTTTAGGTATTCAGACGCACTTAAGCAATAACCATACGCTCAACGGAAAGCCTTTCTACGATATTTGCGACGAGTTCGACGGAGCGAAATTCCCTGTCGAGTTCAAGTTCACAGGATGGCATCCGTTCTGCAGGTGCTTTGCGACGACCATTCTTGCAGGCGAGGAGGAAAGGGAGGACTATTTCAACCGCATGGCAAGAGGAGAAGACGTGTCTAATTACAAGTTTAGCGGCAAAGTCGAAGAAATGCCGTCAGCATTCAGGGACTGGGTAAGCGAAAACAACGACCGCATCGCAAATGCCAAGAGCATGCCTTATTTTCTGAAGGACAATCCGCAGTTCCTGGAAGCGGCCGGCTACAAAATACCAAAGGCGCAAAGGAAGTTCTTTGCAGAAGCGAAACAGGAGGCGGAAGCGGTCAAGGTGACGAACGAGCCGAAGGAGAAGAAACAAGATGAGACAAAGAATGAAGTTCGCAAGATAGAACTCAAAACAGGAGAGCGCGGAAAGAGCTACACTACGAAGAGCATATTTGAAGAAGTGAAGCTGTACAGTACGGACAAGGCCGCTTACACGAGGTCGGTATACACAAGCTATATGAATGACTACGAACAGCAGCTAATCGGAAAGACAGGTAAATTCACGGATTTGGGGAGACGTTCAGAACTGGCATCTTTCGTAGATGAAAACAAAATCATCGCTTCGCAGAAATACGTCGACAAGGAAGTCGTGGACGAACTCGTGAGAAGATTCAACGACAACTACGGAGATATTCCGACCGGTTACAGACTTCCGGACGGGACAGGGAAAGTCTACCTCAATGACGGCCACCACAGGGTCGCCGCACAGATAATCATGGGGAAGAAAAAGATAAAGATGATTGTCGTGGACATACCGAAAGGAATATTTAATAAAAGTTAATATGATTGTGTTTCAATCATAAATTAAATTTATTTTATAATTTAGCAGCGTAATCAAAATTTTGACTATGTACTATGTTTAAGAAAATCTTAGAATCTCTCACCACCCAGTACAAAGGTGTTGACGCAAGGATTTTAACCCGTATGGCTCGCAAGATAGCGAAGCAGGTAAAGACGGAGGAAGACATCAGGGAAGCCGTGGAAGCGGTCACCATGATGGATTTTATCGAAATGGAAAGCGACCGTAAGGCTGCGGAGGCGAAGAAAAACGCTGTCGAAACTTACGAGAAAGAACACAACCTTATCAACGGAAAGCCAGCAGCCGGTGCCAATGGCGGCCCGCAGGCAGCAGGAGACGGCGACGACCCCGACGGGGAAGGAGCGGAAGGGGAAGGAGACGGCGACCCCGCTGAAGGCACGCAATCCGGGAAGTCTGCGAAGGGAAAGCGTAACCGCAGGCCGTCAGAACTCGAGAAGCAGATTGCAGCGTTGACGGAAACGGTAACCCAGCTGACCGGCACCATCTCGCAGATGAAACAGGAACGCACTGCCAAGACACGCAGGCAGCAGGTAGAAGAGCTGCTCGAAGGCGCGGACGATAAGGTCAAGAACCGCTATATGCGAGACTTTGACAGGCTCAACTTCAAGGATGACGACGACTTCAACCAGTGGCTGGAGGAAAGGACACCGGAAATCACGGAGGAAGTCAAGTCGCTTTCCGGAGGCGAAGGCGGAGCTGCCGGGCAGCAGACACCTCCATCGCAGAAGCCGAACAGAGTAACACCACCAATCGGAGGAAGAAGCACGCAGAGACCGGGAGAGGTGAGCGCAGAGGTGAAGGCATACCTTGATGCGGAAGCGGCAAGGGAGAATGCAGCCTCCTTTTCGGCGATTGCAGGGCTACCGAAGACGAACGCACCTACTGCAGCACCGGTATAGAAGTACCGGACAGCGGGGGAAACGGCTTTGAACTCCAGACAGTTTTTCAATTTGACAAGGTAACAACAACATGAGCAGAAACTTTATTTACAAGGACGCTCCGAAGGCAGAACCAATCTACTTCGAGAGCATCATCGCAGAGAAGAACGGCGGCGGTCTTTTCAAGGGACAGCCTTTCAACGTTCTGAAATCCGTAGCCGTCGCCAAGGAGGAAGGCGGCAAAAGATTCGTCCCTGTCAAGGGCTATCGCCTCGTCGAGGCGGTGAAGAACAGCGACACCACTGTCAAGATAGCGAAGGACAGCGGAGTACAGAAAGGAGACATCCTCGCACACGGAAAGGTGGGCGTTGCCTGCACCAAGGTAGACGCAGACGTTTCATCGGACTACGACGTGGTGACCGTCACGCTGGGCGTAGCTATCGACGCTGGCACTGTCCTTTATCAGGCGAAAGCGGCTTCGGCGAATGCGGCCGAGCCGATTGCAAAGCCGCTTTACGTCCTCGGCACGGACTACGAGGCGAATACAGGCGACCAGGAGGTGCGGCTCATCAACATCGCGAATCTCCGCAAGGAGACTGCGAATGTTGCCGAAGAAGTCGCAGCTCTCATGCCTGGGATTTCGCTTGTATGACGTTTCAGGTAATCAACATTAACAACGACAAAACATAAGGAAGATTTCATATGGCAATGAACGCACCTTTGTTCGACATCGACCTGCCCGATTTGCAGGCGAGCGTCAACAAATTCCAGCCGGGAACAGGCTTTGCATGGGGAACGCTTTTCCCATTGAAGTATACCCGGAAATTCGACATCAAAGGCATTGAGGGGGACGACGGCATCCCTGTTGCGGCAGACCGGGTGGCATTCAACACGTCTGCACCGAAGAAGACACGAAAGACCGTCGGCAGGTGGAGCGGAAAGCTTAGCAAGTACGCCGTCAGCCGTGAAAAGGACGAGGTCGAAATCAACGACTACAACGACGCAAGCACTCTCGCCACCGCTTCAGGGGCGAATCCGCAGGAGAAGCAGGAACTCGTGAAGATTGTCTACGACGACGTGGCTTTCTGCCGCAAGGCGATGGATGCCAAGGTCGAGCTGGACGCAATGGGCATCGCCTGCAGCGGTATTCAGAAGTTCAAGGCGAAAATCGAGGGAGACATGGCGACCGAGGATGTCATCAACTTCAACGTACCGAAGGAAAACTTTGTCGGTGTTGCAGTCGGTGACAAGAAGGATTCACACGGAACCGTCAAAGTCCAGCACGTCAAGTGGACGGAATACGACAAGGCGGACGGTCTCGAAGACATCATCCGTGCGCAGGACATGATACGCAGAAAAGGAGCACCTGTTCCTCGTTACGCTTTCATGGAGCGTGCGAAGTTCGCCGACCTCTGCGCACAGCAGGCGACGGCACGCCGTCTTTTCCCGCAGGTAAAAGACCTCACGGTGGTAAGTGCAGAACAGATTAACCTTGCGAGCGTAAACGCTTACATGAACCGCGCGGAGAATAACTATCCGACAATCATCCTGCTGGACACTTATGTGACGGTAGAGAACAAGGACGGCAGCAAAGAAACCGTCAAGCCGTGGAACGAGAACGTCGTGACGCTTTCTCCTTCCCTGCAGCTCGGATGGACTTTCTACAAGACCGTGCCGCAGGTCGATAACGTTTCCGCACTGCAGGTTTACGGACCTTACTACAAGGTGACCCGCTACTCTGATGTCAACCCGATGCGGGAGACGACGATGGCGGAGGCGTACGTGCAGCCGGCACTCATCAACCGTCAGTCCCTTGTGTTCCTCAACACCGACAACAGAGACTGGGCGGACGGAGAATCCGCCTGACGGAATACACAGACACTAATTTAAACCACTAAGAAGATGAAGACGAGCAAAGCACTCATGTATCTTTCGAACTATCCGATTCCCATGCCCGTGATTGAAAACATCATGGAGGAGCAGGGGATGGACAGCAGCACATCGGAAGCAGACGGCGAAACACGCAGCAGCGTGCGGTTCAGGAGGTGCAAGGCGCAGGTCTACCTATTCCTCTCCAAAGCTCCGAATGTGACGCAGGGGGGTATCACATACTCCTTTGGACAGAAAGAGCGTGAGGCTTTCGCTCGCATGGCTAATTCCATCCTTCAGGAAGTGGGTGATAATGCAGAAGCTGAAATCGAAGTCGGTTATTACGGAGAGGACTTCTGAATATGATTATCGCAAACGGAACTATTCAGACAGCTGTCAGGACCGGTGGGGGAACGCTTCACGGAATCCCCCAGCCCGCAAAGGTCGAATGGAGCGAACCGATACCTGCTAATATTGTCAAGTCAAAGGACGACAAAAAAGGGACTTACATAGACGGAAAGTTCAGGCAGGTACAGGCGACGGTCTTGATAGAGCCGCAGGACTTCAGCTCTGACCGTATAAAGGTCACCGACAACAGAAACAGAAGTCTCGGCGAGTTCGAGGTTCAGGATGTGGTTTTCCTTGAAGCGGCACAGGTACTGCAGATTACCATTTAAAGGGAGATTTTCACCTTGCCCATAAAATCGGACTTGAATCAGAAAGGAATCGAAGCAGACATCGTAGCACGTCTTGATGCACGCAGGCAGGCCATGATAGGCAGGCTTTTCGCAATAGCGGAAGAGTGCATCAACAATGCGAAGGCGAATCACAGGTATCTGGTTCAGACCGGAAACCTCACGTCTTCCATCAATTACTGCATAGTAAACGACGGTTCTGTCGTTACGGCAGGACAATGGAGGGTGACGGTGGGGGCAAAAGGTGACGGACAGGAGGGCATACGGAAAGGTACGCAGTATCTCCAGGACGTAATCTCGGGTCTCCCGCAGAAGGGTTTAGTCTTCGTGATGGTGGCGGGAATGCCTTATGCTTCGTACGTCGAGGCCATGAGCCTGGACGTGTTGGAAACGACAGAGGCGATGGCGAAGGCAAAGATTCAGCAGATGTTAAGCAATATGGCGAAATGAGTACACGCAGCACGATACGGATAGAGCAGGAAATGTTCAGGTCTTTAGAGGACCTGATGGGAAAGACAATCAAGGGGAATTTCTTTCTCAGCGGAATGCGTCCTGACAACGCAGAAACAGAAGACGCAGTCCTCACCGTTTCCTTTGCGGATGCAGGGCAGTTTGAACAGGGCAAAGCACGCCTTAACATCTTCGTGCCAAATATTGACTGCGGTTTCCCTTCAAAGGTCGCAGACAAGGCACGGCTCGAACAGCTTGCCTCCGTCGATGAATCAGTTATCGACACGCTCAATGAAGCTGATACTGATTATTTGTTTGAGTTGGCTCAGGCAATACAGACGTTCCAAGTGCAAGGTAAAGACGAATCATTTGTTAACATTACAATCGCATTTAAATTAGTGACATTCAACGATTAATTAACAACAAAAAACAGGGAGAATAAACGACATGACAGACAATGGAAAAGTTATCATGGCATGGTCTAAGTGCAAGGTTGAATTCGGAGCGACAGGCGAGAACGATTCCTTTGCGAAAGTCCTCACGAACGTCGGAAAGATTCGTAATCAGACCACGGAGCTGTCAAGCAACGAAGGCGATTCGCTGACCGAGACGGCGACAGGCGGAGAAGTCGTCGCAATGGAGCAGAACGACGGAACGCTGCAGCTCAAGACGACCGTTATTGAACCGACACCCGAACTGTACAAGGCACTCGGAATCGCATCGGCAGAGGACACGAAAGGTGAGCAGATTGTCAAGACGCACGTCGTCGCAGGCGACATGAGCGTAAAGGTCACACCACGAAACAAGGGCGCACGGGGAATCAAGGCACCGGTAACACGGATGACGGTTGCACCGGCATTCGACGAGCAGAACGGTAATGCCCTGAACATCACCTTCAACATCATCAAGACCACAGCTGTAAAGCCCACTTACAAAAAGAAGGGTGCATCGGGATGGGCGGAGACGGCCACGCCTACCGACATCAGCGGAGCACTGGGAATTGTCGGTGACGACAGCGAACTGCCGGCAGACGCAAAGAACGACGAGGTATACGGAGTCGACAACAACTATTGGTACAGCCGCTTCACCACGAAGTCGGCACTCCACTAATCAGGCATTCAATCTCATCAGTTTCAATTACCTCCAGGGAGGGTGGCAGCGAGAGCCGCTGCTCTCCCGTTTTCACAAAACAGGAAGCAGGGGAGCAGGAAAGAACCGATGCGGAGCGACACCGCTGCTCGCCACTATTAACAGTAATCATATTTTTAGCGCATGGCTATTATTGACGACAAAACACCGTTCGAACAGAGAGTTTCAGAGGCGATTCTGCAAGGAAGCATCAACGGCAAGGTCTTTGAAGTTGAGGGTGAGAAATACCCCGTCACAGAACCTACTCCTGCAACGCTCATAATGGTATCGGCAGAGGTAACGAAGATGCCACGTGTCAACGCTTCATCGGACAACATCCTGAACGAGACATTGAGAACCGCAAAGGATGCGGCGGTCATAGGACGAATTGCTGCGGTCCTCATTCTGGGGGCAAGGCGCATAAAGGAACATCGCCTCAGAACCGTAAACCGGAAGACGAGCGGGAAGCGGAGGTTTCCCGCATGGGCGGAGATTCCTTTCAGACAAAGGAAGCGTGTGGAAGAACTTGAATGGCTCTCTGAATACCTTCTCGACAACCTCACGGTCAAAACGCTTGCGGACCTCATCAGCATGAGGCTGGGAGAAATGCAGATAGGCGATTTTTTCGGTCTTACCACTTCCCTGTCCGCTGTAAACATCCTGAAAGCGACCGTGGAAGTGGAGGAGACAGCCCATGGGGAATAGTTTACAGCTGGGCGAAGAACCTCGGATGCAGCGTAGAGCACGTGCTTTACGACATGAGCTATCGGAATCTCCTTCTCTATTCAGCAGCGACCCCGCAGTACGACGATGAAAAGGACACGTGGGACAAGAAGCTGGATGCGAACGATCCAGACAACTTCACGGCAGACGGAGAAGACGGAGGAGAAGACGAGGAAAGCGGGGAAGAACACGAAGTACTCGTGAAAAATTTTTAATTTACAAAAGACGGCATAAGGAGCAGCATAATGAATGTAGGCGGCAACGGTCAGGAAAACTTCACGATTACCATAGACGACAGCCAGGCAAGGTCACAGGCGCAGCAGACGGCACGGTCCTTCGCCGACATCGGCATGGAGGCGGAGAATGCAGGCAAGAGAATGGACCGTGCCGTAGAAATGCTCGGAAGACAGGCGGCGGCGCAGTCAAAGTACGTTGAGGAACTCAACAGGCAGTACGCTGAACAGAAAGAGAAAATCGCAGGTCTGGACAGGCAGATACTCGAACACAGGGAACTGCAGGAACTCAACCGCAAGGAGGTTGAGGAACTGTCGAAGGCGTACCAGTCGGCGAAGGAGAACCAGGGGTCTTATGCACAGTCGACTAAAAACCTCAAGTCGCAGCTGGAAAATGCGAAAGAGGGTTTGAGGGCGGAGAACGACGCAATCAAGGACCTCAACCTCGAGAAGCAGAAAGCGACACAGGCCGCACAGCAGCTCCAGCGTGAAAGCAGGAACGAATCCGATGCCCTCAGGCAGACGACGCAGCAGCTCAAGGACGTGAAGTCGGCATCAGAGAATATCCCTGGCGTAAACCGTCAGATAGCGGACACGATGGAGACAATCGGAAAGCTGTCCGCCGGCTATCTGTCGGTCAAGGCCGCAAAGGATTTCCTCGACAAGAGCGCACAGATACGTGGCGAACTCGAATTGATGCAGACGCAGTTCGAGGGACTGTTCGGAGAACAGCAGGGCGGGGAGCTGTTCGCAGGCCTTAAAGGCCTTGCGATGGATTCGGGTCTGTATTCGACGGCGGGTCTTAGCGAAGCAGCCGAGACGCTGAACATCTATGGAGAGGAGACGGCGGACATTCTGCCGCTGATGCAGCAGTTCGGAGACGTTGCGATGGGAAACGAGGGCAAGTTGAACAGTCTTGCGACCGCCCTTGGAAAGGTTGAAATGGAAGGACACCTGACAAGTCTTTCCATGCGCACCATGCTGCGGGCAGGCTTCAATCCGCTTGACGAGATTTCACGTACGACAGGGCAGAGCCTCGACACGCTGCGTCAGAAGATGAAGAACGGTGAGATTACCACGGAGCAGGTAAAACAGGCGTTCAAGTCTGCGACCAGCGAGGGCGGAAAGTTCTACAACATGACCGGCAAACTGAGCGGAGGCATCAAGGCGGAGCAGCAGAAGCTGCAGCTCATGATAAAGAGCGTTTACGCCAGCTGGGGCAAGGAACATGAAAGTCTAATCCTCGGCAGCATAAAACTGAAGCAGTACGTCGTGCAGAACATAGGGGCAATCGCCAAGGCGTTGAGTGTGATTATCTCTACCTACGGTACGTACAGGGCGGCGGTCATCGCACTTGCCGCAGCCGAGAAGGCGCAGGCCGCAGGGTACGTCACCAAGATACGCCTGCTGCGCATAATGGCGGCTGCGCAGTCGGCTCTCAACACCGTGATGATGATGAATCCGTACGTACTCGTGGCGGCGGCACTCGGCGGTTTAACGGCAGCGGTCATCGCATATTCGCATAAGAGCACAGTTGCAGCGGACGCAACGAACAGCTGGGACGCAGAAGAGCGAAAGATAGCAAAGTCGCATGAAGAACGAAAGAACAAGGTCAACGAGCTTATCGGGAAGATACAGGACGAGACATCAAGCGAATACGACAGACAGACGGCACTGAGACACCTGCAGAAAATTCTCCCCGGCGTGTTTAAGAAATATGAACGCTGGATAGAGCTGCAGGGGGATATTGCAAACGCAACGGCAGCCGCAAACGAGCAGCTGCAGATTCAGAACGCACTGCAGGGCAGTACGGCGAGGGACAACCGTGAGAAGAACAGGCGGAAAGATTTACAGGATTTCATAGATTACGGAGGCCTTTTCGGAGATAAGGAGAAACAGGCAAAAGTAAAGGCCAAGCTCATAAGAGACTATCCGGAAATGTTCGGAATCAATCCGAAGACACTAAAAGGGAAGTCTTATAGAGCGAAGGAGACCGATGAAATGATTTCGTCCATCAAGTTTAAAGGACAGGGGACATTTCAATCACAGGAAGACGCAGCAAAAGCACTCATAGCAGCATCGAAGCAGAACACCCAAAAGCAGCAGAAATCCACGCAGGGTAAATTAGCGAAGATTTGGGATGCGAACCTCGGTAAATTCTCATTGCAGCAGATAGAAGCGCGTGAGAAGTTCTACAAGAATGCTCTGTCTAAATTCGACAGAGGCAACCGCCCTGGCACTCGCACCGTCACGAGACGGACGGCGGACGGCACTGTGACCTCCGAAGAGGTCGTGAAGGCGAAGAACCCTCGTCAGTACGTCAGTTTCAAAGACCCGCAGACAGGCGAGACAATACTGTTGACACGCCAGGAAGTCAACAGGCGCATCACTTCCCTGCGCAGACAGCACAACGTCGTCATAAACAACCGTGGACGAGACTACCTCGGAGAAGCGAACAGGGATTTGGCGAAAGCACAGGCGGAGGAAAGACGCATTATCAAAAGCCGCAAGAAGTATTCCACGGCGGAAGCATATGAAGCGGCACTTGACAAGGCGAAGCAGGATGTCAAGGCGAAGCAGGAAGTCGTTGAAAGGCGTTCAAAAGACAGCTCTCTCGACAAGCAGGACAAGGCCGCAGCATCTGCAGCAGCAAAAGCGAAAAAGGACGCGGAGAGCGCAGCAAAGAAGAAACAAAAAAAAGCCGAGCAAGCTGCAAAAGAGGCGCAGCGTGAATCCGAGCAGGCGGCGCAGCTAAGAGAGAAAAGACACGAGCTGCAAGACAAATGGGACAAAGAAGATGCGGAAACTCATCTTAAAGCCATACAGGCACGTTCGGAAGCTGACCTTGAGAAAGAAAACAACGCACACGAAAAAGAACTCAAGCAGCTGGGCGACAACCACGCCAAGGAGCTGCGGCAGATTAGGCGGCAGGAAGAAGACTACAAGAAGTCAAACTTCCAACGTGCAAAGGAGAAATGGGATTTAAGCAACAGGGACAAGACAAGAACATTCTATGACACCAGGGATGGACAGAGCGGATGGCAAGGTCAGAAACTCACGGACGACCAGTCGAAGGCCATACAGGCATCAATAGAAAAAGAAAACAGGACATACGAGAAGGAGGTCGGAGATTCAGAGCGTAAAATCCTCGGCAGCAGGCTGTCGGCGTTAAACGACTACCTGCAGCAGTATGGAACTTTCCAGCAGCAGAAACTTTCAGTCGCCACGAAATACGCACAGCAGATTGCAGAGGTGGAAGCATCAGGGGATGATGCGGAAACGAAAAGGTGGAAGATAGCGAAGCTGCGGAAAGACGAAGAGAGGGAAAAGTCGGATGTTGACGCAAACGCCATCCTCGCAAAGATAGACTGGTATACGGTCTTCGGGAACATCGGCGGAATAATGAAGAATGCGCTCGAACCTCTGCTGAAGAACCTCGACGAGTTCACTGGGACGAAGCAGTTCCGGCAGCTGGGTGCGGACCAGCAGAAGACGATACTCGACGCAATGGAAAACATCCGAGGGCAGGTCGGCACTAATTCAGACATCAGCTGGAAGAATCTTGCGGAGGACCTTACCGTGTATCAGCAGTCAGTGAAGCTGGCGAACGAAGCGGAAAGGGAACACCAATCGAAGATTGAGGAATACGGCAAGGAAATCGAGGAGCTGACGAAAAAACTGAAAGATTCGCAGAAAAGTGGCGATGCGGCGGCGGTTGATTCTGCAAACCGGCAGCTTGCGGACATCAACGCAAGACTTTCCGAGAGCGGAGAAAAAGTTGCAGAAGCGAATCAGAAGGTCACGCAGTCGAGTGGCAAGCTCGCAAGGACGACGAAAAGCGTAATCAAGCCTGTAAACGACATCCATGTGTTTCTGCAGACAGTCGGACTGTCCGAACTGCAGACCCTTTGGGACAGCTTCAATTCAATCAAGGGGGCGGCCGACGGTCTCAAAGCCTTGAACAAGGCGGCTAAAGCGTCTAAAGAGCTTGGAGATTCTGCAACGCAGGCGGCGGAAGGAACAAGAGCACTGGGTGACGCAGTCGCAGACGCAGGGCAGCAGACGGCGGACGCTCTGACAGACGCTTCAAAGAACATAACGGATGCAACGGACAGAATCGGCAGTGCTTCCGACAAGATTGCAGAAGCGGCCGGCAAGACCGGCGAAGCGGTAGGAAAGGCGGGTGAAGCGGCCGGGCAGATTGCAAGCGTCGTTGGCGATTCTTTGGCGAAAGGACTGTCGAAGGCAGGTCTTATCGGTCAAATTATCGCAGCCATCCTGAAGATACTTGACGTGCTGAAGAACGGTATCGGACCTATTGTTTCCTCGCTCATTGATTCTATACTCGGAGCGGTTTCAGGCATCATCAACAATATACTGTCGGGAAAATTCGTGACGCAGATTATAGGGTCGCTTGTAAAGGGGATAGGGAACATCCTGAATGCGGTAATCGGGAACCTCGTGCATATACTCTCGTTCGGTTCTGTCGGAAGGAATGCCGGCGACTGGTTCACACACAGCAATGCGGACGAAATCAACAGACGTGTGAAGGCCCTTGAAGAATCGAACGAACGTCTGAAAAGCTCTATCGACAAGCTCAAAAACACGTTGGAAAACAAAAACGGAGTTTCGGCCGTCAAGACGTATGAAGAAGCGAGGGACAAGATGCAGAAGGTCATAACGCAGACCATGGACATTGTGAGAAACAAGATGAGTTATCACAGTGCGCACCGCTCGAACGCTTCAAGATGGGACATGGGGGAAGACAGGTATTCGCAGATAAACGAACTCCTGAACAGGAACCGTGGCAATTACAACGAGCTTGCGACGATGTACGACGTTCACAGTCTGGAGGACATATACCGGCTCACCCCTGAACAGATGGACGACATCAGGAAAAACCTGTTCGACGTATGGGACGAAATAACGCATAACGGAAAATACGACTGGACGAAGCAGTGGGACGATTATGCAGACCTGAGCGGGAAGTACGACGACCTGAAACAGACCTTCAGGGAGAAACTCACAGGAATCACCTTTGACAGTATGCGCAGCAATTTCGTCGAGAACCTTATGGACATGAGCCGCAAGGCGAGCGACTGGACAAAGGACCTTAACAAGATGTTCGCAAAAAGCCTTCTGAACTTTGCCATAGGAACGCAGATGGACGAACGGCTGAAAAGGTGGTGGGCAAACTGGGCGGATGTAATAAAAAAACAGAACGGCGACCTCACGCAGTCTCAGATTGACGGCATGAGGAAAGAGTACGAATCATTCATAACGGAAGGTCAGAACATACGGAACAGGGTGTTCAAAATCACAGGAGCAGACAAGGACGCATATTTGGAAAAGCCACACTAATTTGACCCACCCTGTCAAAGTATTTTAGACCCAGTAAAACGATTTATTATTGACCCACTAAATGCCCTGGTCGGGTGGGTCATTTTATTTCGCTATTACTTGGTAATATTCTTTGCTTTTATCTTTCTAAGACTCTCTCCAGTTAGTTCTATTTGATATGAGGTATGCACAATTCTATCTAGTACAGCATCTGCCACGGTAGGGTCGCCTATTGCATCATACCAGTTGTCTACAGGAAGTTGAGAAGATATGATAATCGACTTCCTTTCATGCCTATCTTCTATAATATCAAGTAATATAGGACGCTCTTTTGCATCTACAGGTACAAGGAAGGCATCATCGAGGATTAACAAGCGACATCGCTCTATCTTCTTTAGCTCTGTTTCTAACGTTCCTTTGTTCTTGGCAACCTTAAGTGTCCCCAGCAGCTTTGACATGTTAGCATACATCGTTCTAATACCATTTTTACAAGCATGATAGCCTATAGCTGTAGCGATAAAACTTTTACCAGTTCCTGATGAACCAGTAATAAATATATTGCGTCCTTGCTTGATAAAATCAAGTGAGAGTATTCTCTCCATTTTGTTTTGGCTAAGGTTGCGATTGATATTATAATCTATTTGCTCAGGATAGGTTTTATATCTAAACCCTGCTGATTTTATGAGTCTTTCAATGGCTGCTGCAGAACGATAGTCCCATTCTCGAGATAAGAGCCAAGATAAAAAGGCATCTGGTGTCATCGTATCTGCAATTGTAGTTGTTAGACTTTCTTCAAAGGCAGTTGCCATACCCGTAAGCCTCATTCTATGCATTAAATCAAGAGATAACTGATTCTTATCCATTTCTTGCACAATAGGTGCTGTCTTATTATTATTTAGTTCCATAGTTGTTTACTTTAATTGTTTGCTATTATTGTTATTATTGGATAATTGCTTTGAGAAATAATCCTTGCCTCGTATGTTCTTATGAGTTTTTGGTTTATATTCAGGAGATAGCTCCATATTATCTTCATCCATAGATATATAGGGAGCATCATCACCCTTCTGTAGTATATCCTTTATCTCATTATAGCCATAGCGTCGTCCTTCCGAGGCACAGTTACAAGCTGCTACTAGACGAGCCATGCCATACTTCTTCTCCAGCGACATGATACCACGGCAAGAGCGGAAGGCTTTTGGTGGATATTTCATCTGCGTAGCGACTTCCTTGAGATAAAGCAGAAGGATGTTGTCTATTTGCCCTGCCCGTTGATATATTTCCTCCAAATCCTTTTCAAAGCTACCATGATGACCAGGAAGATTATGTGCATCTTTCTGTGAGTAGGTATAGGGAGTATCATCTCGCTGATGGATGGTAACTAACTTTAACCCATAGTAGATTTGAACATTGTCATTATCGTAAATAAGCTCCATACGTTTGCCGATATACTCTGTTGGAACACTATAACTATGCTTTCTTAGCATAACGAAGCTATTAGCCATGACAGTAGCAGACTTTCTAGACTTCATCTGATAGCGAGCGGTAGGAAGAGGACGAAGAAAATCTTTTTCCATTTCCTCAAATAGTTCTTGACGGGATTCCTTACGCCCACTCAATCTACGGCTGTTAAATGCTTCTAAAGATGTGCGTATAGCAACATTAAGTGATTCTAGATTATGGAAAATTTGCCCTTCAATATCTACATATACCGACCGATACATTAGCTTTACAGCATTCTCAACCAGTGCCTTGTCCTTGGGACGGCGCACCCTAGCTGGATAAACAGCCATGTCATAAAATTCAGCCATAGCAGCGAAGTCGTCATTGATAACAGGCTCATTACGATCACTGCGGATAACGGCTGATTTTAAGTTGTCAGGCACAACAGCCTTGGGTACACCACCAAAGAAATGAAGAGCATTCTCGCAAGCAACGATAAGGTCTTCCTTCTTCTGCGACCACACTGCCTCGCAATAGGTGTAATGACTGCATGGAAGGGTAGCCACAAAAACCTCTACCTTCCGCACCTCACCCGTCTGTTCTTCGACTATCTCTAGCTTATCACCTGCATAATCAATATACATCTGATCGCCAGCAAGGTGCTCTACATGTCCTACGGCTCGTGTTTGACATCTGTAGGCATGGATTGCGTGTTTGAAAGTAGAATACTGGTAACCATTAGGATGAGTTTTGAGATACTCCGTGTGAAGAGATAAGATAGAAACACCCTTCTTGCTAAGCCGTTTCACATAATCAGGAACAAGTGCCTCTAACTCCAACTTGCGAGCAGAAGGCGGACGGTTACGAGAATGCCCATCTGAAAACAAGTCCGCCAGCTTATCATCTGAAAGCGACAGAATTTGCTCCATGGACAAGCCACTTTCTTGGAATTTACGGACATACTTGCGGAGGGTGTTACGAGATATATGGAAAGTACTAGAAATACTTCTTATTCCCATACCAGATGCGTAACAGCGCAATAAATTCTTTAATTTTGTCATATAAATAATAGTTTTATGTTTTTAATGCCGGCCAGGGCAGTAACACAAAACTACAAAATGACCCTAAAAAACTAGCGTTTCAAAGGGTCATTCTTATTTTGGTGAGGTGGGTCTCATTATTTTAACCTTACTGGGTCTAAAATACTTGCCAGGGTGGGTCAAATTAGTGTGGCTTTTCCAATATTCGCAGGAAAGCAGCAAATCGGTGCTGCAGGGGGTGACGCAGGACCAGGTGCAGGAAATCAACGGCCGCTTGACGAGCATTCAGATGAACGTCGAGAAGAACCAGCAGAATACGTCTGACATCAAGGCCATGATGGATGACTTCGCAGACCTGCAGGTGAAGAGCATAGAGCACTTGGAAAAAATAGTGAAATACACCAGCGAGCTTCCGGAAATGAACAGGAAGCTCGAGAAGATACGGCAGAACACCGAACACTTATAAGCGGAGGAATACGGCATGACACGGAAGAACGAACTGTACATAAACGGCAGGGACGCATTCACAACATGGGGGGTCTTTCTCAACGACAAGAGCCTTTCTGCTCTCATGGAGCCTGAACCTCTGAAAGACCCGGTGTCGAACAAGAGCACGACGACGGACGGCAAGCAGGTCAGGCGTGAACTGAAACCGAAAGTGGACGAGCGGGATATCACGCTTGCCGTACAGATTTTCGCACTGAACCGTTACGACCTTTTCCGCAAACTGCTGTCGTTCAAGACGGAGCTGAAGAAGAGACGCTGTGAGTTCCGCACGTGTTATGAACCGGACGTGACATACCGGCTCGACTACAAAAGCTGCAGCCAGTACAAAAGCCACCACAGGGGGCTGGCCACATTCAGTCTGAAAATGAATGAACCGAATCCGGCGAACAGAGGAAAGGAGGATGCAGACGGCTATGAGAATACGGATATTTGACAAGCAGGGGAAATCCGCATACACAATCCCTGTAGAGGACGGCAGCACGTACGCATGGAAGCTGAAAGATTCAGAGTACATACGCATCGTGTTCAATTCAGACCTTCCGCTGAAGCTGAGAAAGGGCTACTACACGGACATACAGGGTCTTGGCAGATTCGAGATAGTCGCTCTCCCGACACCGAATGCGAGCAGGAAAGGCAACGGATTCGAGTATGAAATGCAGATGGACAGGCCGTGGGTGAAATTCAGAAACCGCATCATGTTCATGCAGAGAGGCAGCGTGCTCGGCATGGAAACCAAATGGAGCTTGACTGACACGATACGCAACCACTGCAGCGTGCTCACGGACAACATCGCAAAGTGCGGGTTCACTTACAAAGGAGACAGCTACCATGTTGTGATACATGAGGGTGTCGACACCGAGAAGAGCAAGTTTATATCTTATGACGGCGCAAGCATACTGGCGGCAATTGGCGATATTGCGAACGCCTTTGATACCGAGTGGTGGATTGAAGAAGACGCGATACACTTCGGGCGGTGTGAACAGGGAGACGTGGAAATCCAGCTCTCCATGCACAGGGAGCTGTCGAACATAACACGTTCAGAAGACAGCAATGCGCACGGCACACGCCTGTACGCATTCGGTTCGGGCAGGAATCTCAATCAGAATTACAGACGGAGGCTGAAAAATCCGTTTACCATTGAAGCGTGGCAGACGAAGACAGAGGGGAACAGGACGTATGAATGTTTCTGTTTCAAGGACATCGACATTCCGGAGAAAGCCGTCAACAGACGCACAACGGCTAAGATTGAAGAGTTTGCGGACGCAAAGAAAATCGTGTTCGTCGGAACGATTTACGCCGATGACAAGACGACCGTACTGAACGGAGGCAGGAACTTCTACCGTTTTGAAGACGGAACGAAATCAGCCCGCAAGGGACAGCAGAAGGTCGTCCTGTCAAATCTCTCCATGATGTATGTAAACCGCCTGTATACGGAACCGGTAGACGGACAGGCGCAGCTTGCAATACAGGGCGTGGCGGACAACATGCTTCAGCTTCCTGTCGGAACGCCTTACATAACCTATCAGGGTGCAGAAGACAACGACGACGACATTGTCGAAATCAGAGAGCAGAATAGCGACATCTATCCACGTTGCCTTTTGACAATCGACAGCATTACGACCGTAGAAGCGAAGGAGACGAACGAAGACACGGGGGAGGTCACGAAGTGGAAAGCGTATCGCTTCACAGCGAAGAAAACGCAGGACGGTACGCCCTTTACGTTTGATGATTCATACCTCGTACAGGAGGAAAACAAGCCGCTAAGCATTCATTTTGAAAGCGGGAAGCTGTCTGGACTTGAATTTGAAGCGCACTTCAATCCCGATGGAAAACAGGGAGAGACACGCCTGTTCGAGATAACACGCAATACGAATTACACGATTGCGCTGCCTAATGAAACAGCATGCCCGCAGGTGGGTGACAGGCTGTTTCTTTTCAATGTTGACGCTGACATCATAGACAACGGTCTTGTCGAGGCGGCGGAAGCGGAGCTCAAGGAGTGGGCGGAAAAGGAGATGAAGAAGCTCTGCCGTGACGCAGGGACATACACAGGAACGACGAACCCTGTTGAGTGGGGGAGAAGACGGCTTGGCGTTCTGCGGTATGGGCAGAAGGTGAAACTTGAAGCTCCGCACGTAGTACACACGGAAGACGGAATGCGGAGCAGCCGTGTCATAGCATGGAATCTCAAACTCAACGACCTGACACAAGGTGATTATACAGTCGGAGAGAGCGCAGCTTACAGCAGAAGTGAAAATCTCACGAACAATGTGCAGGAGCTCGTCTACTTCAACGGTCAGTTGAAGAACGAGAACGGCAGCGTTTCCATAGGGCTTTACGACAAGCTCATAACGCAGTTGCAGAAAGAGAACAGGAATCTCGCAAAACTGCTGAGCGAGAAACTGAGCCGTCTTGATGCCGATGAGGCGAAAGGACTTATAACTTTTTTGAAAGGTATAGCCTTCAAGGCCGGAAAGAGCATCAGTGAGAAAGGAGACGCAAGCCTCAACGACATCATCGCACGGTTTATCACGGCGGAATCTGTGCAGAGCAGGGACTTCCATTCAGGCCTGCTCGACGGCTCGGGCTTCGGAATCTACGA